>Ga0256839_1001169_pt1 | contig 32459 bp, 28 predicted proteins | sample 354166metaG_FD_185968 | JGI IMG/M metagenome (GOLD analysis project Ga0256839, IMG submission 185968) | Hydrothermal vent microbial communities from Mid Atlantic Ridge, Atlantic Ocean - 354-166 | ecosystem: Environmental > Aquatic > Marine > Hydrothermal vents | place: Atlantic Ocean: Mid... | reverse complement strand
GTGCACGCTGTGTCTCTGTAGCAAATCCTTTGGCAATTGCGGGCATGGCTCGCGGGCATGTTCAGGAAAATTAAACTCATGCGTTTTCTGATTTATCGCTACAACCCGGACGACGGCCAGAAACCCCGCATGCAGGAATATCTGCTGGACGGTTTCGGCAATGGCGACAAGCTGCTCGATGCCCTGTTGCGCATCAAGGCCGAGTTGGACCCGACCCTGAGTTTCCGCCGCTCCTGCGGCGAGGGCGTGTGCGGTTCCGACGCCATGAACATCAATGGCCGCAATGGCCTGGCCTGTATCACGCCGCTCAAGGAACTGGGGGAGACGGTGGAGATCCGGCCGCTGCCGGGTCGCCCGGTGATCCGCGATCTGGTGGTGGACATGGAGCAGTTCTATCACCAGTACCGTGCCGTCAAGCCCTGGCTGACGGTGCACGACCCGGAACCGGAGACCGAGTATCTGCAGACCCCGGAACAGCGCGACCAGCTCGACGGTCTCTACGAATGCATCCTCTGTGGCTGCTGCTCCACGGCCTGTCCGTCCTTCTGGTGGAACCCGGACAAGTTCCGCGGTCCGGCGGCACTGTTGCAGGCCTGGCGCTTTCTCGCCGACAGCCGCGACCAGGCCACCGGCGACCGGCTGGCGGAGCTGGAGGGCCCGTATCACCTGTTCCGCTGCCATACCATCATGAATTGCGCCGATGTCTGTCCCAAGGGGCTGAATCCCACCCGGGCCATCGGGCACATCAAGAAGCTGATGCTGAAGCACCATGTCTGAGGCCTCGCCGCGCCTGCGCTGGCAATGCCGCCGTGGCATGCGCGAACTGGACGAGCTGTTGCAGGGTTTCCTCGAACGCGGCTATCCGCAACTGAACGCCGCGCAACGCCTCACCTTCGAGCGCCTGCTCGCCACCCAGGACAATCTGCTGCTCGAGTATTTCATGGGCCGCAGCATGCCCAGGGACTCGGATGCCGCCGATGTCGTCGCCAAGATACGCCACGCCGCTCGTCCTTGAACCGCGTCCGTCGCGGTGGCTGTTGTCCCTGATGCTGTTTACCCACGGCGGCGCCATGGCGGTATTGCTGGCGCTGGGCGAAATGCCGTGGCCGGTACGTCTGTTGCTGGTTATGGCGGTGATCGCCGGTCTGTGGTTTTCCCTGGGTGGGCTGGGCTGGCGGCGCAGCCCCGCCTGTGTCCGTCGTCTCGTCTGGCAGACGGAGAATCAATGGCGAGTGGAATTGTGCAGCGGGGAAACCGTGGCGGCCCGCTTGCGGCCATCGAGCTTTCTGCATCCCTGGCTGGTGGTGTTGAGCCTGCGCGTCGAGGGGCGGTGGCTGCCGCGCTCGCTGGTGCTTGCCCGTGACAGCCTGGATGCCACGACGTTCCGCCAGCTGCGCGTGCGGCTGACGACCGAGGCCGGCAGTCTGTTTTCCGCAAATTGAGTGAGTCTCAGGCGCTTTCCCGCAGGGTCTTGGCGCGGGGCGTGTAGTTGGTGGGTGTGAGCACCGTGTCCTGGGGCGGGCGGGTGTCGTCGGTGTGCGGGTAGTCGAGGGTGTAGTGCAGGCCGCGGCTCTCGGTGCGTTGCAGGGCGGAGCGGATGATCAGCTCGGCGGCCTGCACCAGGTTGCGCAGCTCGATGAGGTCGTTGGTGATGCTGAAGTTGCTGTAGTACTCCTCGATCTCCAGGACCAGCAGGTCGATGCGCCGCTGCGCGCGCTGCAGACGCTTGCTGGTGCGCACGATGCCCACGTAGTCCCACATGAAACGGCGCAGTTCGTCCCAGTTGTGGGCGACGACGATCTGTTCGTCGGAGTCGCTGACGCGGCTCTCGTCCCAGTCCGGCAGGTGTTCGGGGATGCGTTGTTCCCGCCAGTGGCGGTTGATGTCCTCGGCGGCGGCCTCGCCGAACACCAGACATTCCAGCAGCGAGTTGCTGGCCAGGCGGTTGGCGCCGTGCAGGCCGGTGCAGGCGGTCTCGCCGATGGCGTACAGGCCGGCCAGGTCGGTGCGGCCGTGCAGGTCGGTCATCACGCCGCCGCAGGTGTAGTGGGCGGCGGGTACGATGGGCAGCGGCTCCTTTGTCATGTCGAAGCCGAATTCCAGGCAGCGCCGGTAGATGTTGGGAAAGTGCGCCTTGATGAAGTCCGCCGGCTTGAAGCTGATGTCGAGGTACAGACAGTCGGCGCCGAGGCGCTTCATCTCGTGGTCGATGGCGCGGGCGACGACGTCGCGCGGGGCCAGCTCGCCACGTGGGTCGAAGCGGTCCATGAAGCGGCTGCCGTCGGGCAGCAACAGTTTCGCGCCCTCGCCGCGCAGGGCCTCGGAAATCAGGAATGACTTGGCCTGCGGGTGATACAGACAGGTGGGGTGAAACTGGATAAATTCCATGTTGGCGGTGCGGCAGCCGGCGCGCCAGGCCATGGCGATGCCGTCGCCGGTGGAGACGTCCGGGTTGCTGGTGTAGAGGTAGACCTTGCTGGCGCCGCCGGTGGCCAGCGCCACGTTGCGGGCGTGGAAGACCTGCACGCGGCCGCTGTCGCGGTCCAGCACGTAGGCGCCGAGGGCGCGCTGCGGCCGCTGGCCGAGCTTGGCGGCGGTGATGATATCCACGGCGATGTGGTTCTCGAATACCTCGATGTTGGGGCGTTCCCGTACCGCGCGGATCAGGGTATCCTCCAGCGCGCGGCCGGTGGCGTCGGTGGCGTGGGCCACGCGGCGGTGGCTGTGGCCGCCCTCGCGGGTCAGGTGGCATTCGTCGTCGTGGCCCTCGCGCACTGTGAACTGCATGCCCAGCGACCGCAGCCAACGGATCTGGTCGGCGCCATGCTCGGTGGTGAAGCGCACCACCTCCGGCTTGCACAGGCCGGCGCCGGCGTCGAGGGTGTCGGCAATGTGGGCCTCCACCGAGTCGCCAGGATCGAGTACCGCGGAGATGCCGCCCTGGGCGTAACGGGTGCTGCCCTCTGAGAGCGCCGACTTGGCGATCACCGCGACGCGAATGGCGGGGTCGAGGCGCAGGGCCAGGCTGAGGCCGGCGGCGCCGCTGCCGATGACGAGGATATCGTGATTGAAGTGCTGGCTCATCGTCACAGCTTACTTGATTCCCTGATTATCGCCCACATTTCTACGCTGTCTTGGCGTATTATGGGCCCGCATGTCGCAGGCCCTCTTGCGGCCGGAATAAAGGGCACCTCTAATAACGGCTTGCGCAGAGACCACGAGCCGTTATCGAGAGGTACCCTAAAATTTTCCGGTCCCGGCGAACTATCCAAACAGGCCACGGTCTATCGGGGTGAGGGGCCGGGCCTGCCTTTCGACATCATTGATAAAAGGATTGGCCCGGATGGGCGAAAAGAATGTAGACCAGGCGCTCGTCGAGCGCGTTCAGCGTGGGGATAAATCAGCCTTCGACCTGTTGGTGCGCAAGTATCAGCACAAGGTTATCAAGGTCATATCCCGTTACGTGCGAGACCAGAGCGAGGTCTACGACGTGGCGCAGGAGGCCTTCATCAAGGCCTATCGTGCCCTGCCGCGCTTTCGTGGCGACAGCGCCTTTTATACCTGGATGTACCGTATCGCCATCAATACGGCGAAGAACTATCTGGTGGCGCAGGGGCGGCGGATGCCGAATGTCGATATCGATGCCCAGGAAGCGGAACAATACGAGGGTGCCTCGGGTCTCAGAGAACAGGCAACACCGGAACACCTGTTGATGCGGGATCAGGTCGAATCCACGGTATACTCCGCCATCGATCAGTTGCCGGGCGATCTGCGCACCGCGATTACCCTGCGCGAACTCGAAGGGCTGAGTTACGAAGAGATTGCAGAGGCCATGGATTGCCCGGTGGGTACCGTGAGGTCGCGGATATTTCGCGCCCGGGAGGCCATCGACAAGAAGCTCAGGCCGTTGCTGAGCAATCAGTGAAAGCAACTATTTTTTGATGGCCGATCCGGTGTCCGAAAGGGTTGCTTGGAAGAAAACCACATAGCTAGGCGGTGGACGCAATGACCAATCTATCCGATGAACGGCTGTCATCCCTGATCGACGGCGAACTCGACGATACCCAGCAGCGGCATGCCATCGACGCCTTGATCCATGACGCCGATGCCCGTGAGCGCTGGGAGCGCTTCCACCTGGCAAGCGACGCCCTGCACGGCAATCTGCCCGGGGCTATCGACCCGCGCTTTGCCTCTCGCGTCATGGCCGCCATTGAAGACGAACCGACCATCCTCGCACCACCACCTCCCCGCAAGCCATCTGTTTCCACCGATTCCACCGATCATGCCCCGGCGCGCGCCAGCTTCAGCAAACGCTTCGCCGGTCTGGCCGTGGCCGCGTCCGTGGCCGCCATTGCGGTGATGGGGGTCGAGTCGCTGTATCACGAGGATCCCATGGCGCCGCGCAATCAGCAGGTGGCGGAAAGCAAGGCAGAGCCGTCCGAATACATACGCCTCGCCAGGCAACCGTCGGCGCCTCTTGGCGCGACGCTGGCGTCCTCGAATGCGCCGCTGGCGACCTCTGCCGCGGGCCCCTCGCTGGCGGCGCGCGCCGAGATGCTCCGCGCCCACCCGGAGATCGCCCGGCGCATCGATCCCCGTTTGCACAAATACCTCATCAACCACAGCCAGCAGGCGGCGCGTTCCAATATTCAGGGCGTGATGCCCTATGCGCGCATCGTCACCTATCCCGGCGTGCCGCAGAGACCGGTTCAACAGTGAAGCGGGGTCTTTTTCTTCTCTTTCTTTATCTCCCCTTTGGCGCCGCGCTGGCCGGGGATGATCTGCTCAAATCCCTCAGCCGCATGCAGGATGCGCTGCAGAACCTGAACTACTACGGCACCCTGGTCTTCATGCAGGGGGGCGACGTGCAGTCCATGAGTCTGGCGCATCAGGCCACCGAGGAGGGCGAGATCGAGCGCATCGTCAACCTCAACGGCTATGCGCGCGAGGTGATCCGCAACGACGATCGCGTCATCTGTTATCTGCCCGACAGCAAATCCGTCACCGTGAGCACGCGCCGTTCGGGCAAGGGCGGCTGGTTGTCGAAACTGGTGGCCAATGATTTCGCTGCCCTGCAGGCACTGTATACCTTTCAGATGGACGGTGAGGATCGGGTGGCGGGCCATTTCACCCAGCGTGTGCTGATCCAGCCCAACGACGCCTTCCGCTATGGCTATCGTCTGTGGCTGGACAAGGACAGCGGCCTGTTGCTGAAGTCCGCTCTGCTGAGCGAATCGGAGGAAATCCTCGAACAGGCCATGTTCGCGGAGATCTCCATTGTCGATGAGGTGCCAGCCGCGATGTTGCAGCCCTCGACCCCCGGCGACGATTTCGTCTGGTACGAAGAGAACAGCGAGATCGAGGAGATTCCGCCCGCGGCGAGGGCCTGGCGCGTCACCAAGATGCCGGCGGGGTTCAAGCTGGTCTCGCAAAAGCGCCATCTCCTGCCGGACAGCTCGCATCTGGCCGAGCACCTGCTGGTCACCGATGGCCTGGCCAGCGTCTCCATCTACATCGAGGCCCTGAACGGCGAGCCGGCGCCCTTCAATGGCCCCTTCAAGCGCGGCGCGGTGAACGTCTACAGCACGGCCCTGGATGATCACCAGATCGTGGTGGTGGGCGAGGTGCCGGCGGCGACGGTGGAAATGCTGGCCAGGTCGGTGCGCCGACAGACCCCCGGAGCGGGCAATGATTGAGGAAACCGCCTTCGTGGTTGCCGTGGGTCCGCAGGGCGTGTGGGTGGAGACCCAGCGTCAGTCGGCCTGTGGCCAGTGCGCCGTGCGCAAGGGCTGCGGCACGGCGGTGCTGGGCAAGGCGCTGGGCAAGAAGCGCAGTCGGGTGCAGGTGGCCAATCCCAGGCAGGCCCCGGTGCGGGTGGGTGACCAGGTGCTGATCGGCATCGACGAGTCGGCGCTGGTGCGCGGCTCGTTGGCGGTCTATCTGGTTCCGCTGTTGAGTTTTTTCCTGTTTGGCGTGCTCGGTCAGGCGCTGGCGCGGCAGTTGCTGCTGGACAGTGGCGAGGGCCTGAGCATCTTGTTCAGCCTGGTGGGGCTGCTGCTGGGCTTTCTCTGGGCACGGCGCTATGCGCGTGGCGATCAGCGCTATCAGCCAGTGATTCTGGCCAATGCCACGCCGGTCGTTTCCTTCTACAATACCCCTTGAATCAATTTCATCGATGACTCTCTCATGACTCGATTAGGAGCAAGCATGTCTTTACATCAACCTCTGCGACGGCTTTCGTGGATCTCGGTACTGGCGCTACCGATGCTTTTGACGCTTTCCCTTGCGGCACAGGCTCGCGCGTCATTGCCCGACTTTACCGAGTTGGTGGAAGATCACGGCGCCGCGGTGGTCAACATCAGCACCACTCAGAAGCTGAAGCGCCCGAAGGCTCCACGCATGCCCCATGGCCTGCCCGAGGGAATCCCTGAAGGCCCCTTTGGTGATCTGTTTCGCCACTTCTTTGGCGATCCGGGCGGGGGGGGCGGTATCGAGCAGTATGACGCCAAGTCCCTGGGGTCGGGCTTTATCATTTCCTCTGACGGCTATGTGCTGACCAATCACCATGTCATCAAGGACGCCACGGAAATCCTCGTGCGCCTGAGCGACCGCCGCGAATTGGTGGCCGAGCTGATCGGCAGTGACGAGCGCAGTGACGTCGCGCTGCTGAAGATCGACGCGGATCATCTGCCAGTGGTGAAGATCGGCAGCTCCGAGAAGCTCAAGGTGGGCGAATGGGTGCTGGCCATCGGCACCCCGTTCGGCTTCGACCATTCCGCCACCGCCGGCATCGTCAGTGCCAAGGGCCGCGCCCTGCCGCGTGAGAACTATGTGCCCTTCATCCAGACCGACGTGGCCATCAATCCGGGCAATTCCGGTGGTCCGCTGTTCAACCTGGACGGCGAGGTGGTGGGTATCAACTCGCAGATCTACAGCCGCACCGGCGGCTTCATGGGCCTGTCCTTCGCCATCCCCATCGACATGGCGATGAAGGTGGTCAAGCAGCTCAAGGACAGCGGCCACGTGACGCGCGGCTGGCTGGGTGTGCTGATTCAGGACGTGACCCGTGAGCTGGCCGAATCCTTCGGCATGGACAAGCCGCGCGGCGCGCTGGTGGCCAAGGTGGTGCCGGGCAGCCCGGCCGAGGCCGCCGGCTTGAAGGTGGGCGACGTCATCACCAAGTTCAATGGCAAGGCGATCATTCTTTCTTCCGACCTGCCGCCGCTGGTGGGCATTACCCCGGTGGGCGAGAAGGTGCGCGTGGAGATCCTGCGCAACGGCAAGGTCAAGACCCTGTCCGTGAAACTGGGTGAGCTGTCCGAGGACGACCTGCAACTGGCCGGCGGCGAGCCGAAGAGCGCCAAGGCCAGCCGTCTCAAGATCACCGTCTCCGACCTGACCCCGGAGCAGCGCAAGCGACTGGATATCAGCGAAAAGGGCGTGCTGGTGAACCAGGTACAGGCCGGCCCGGCGCGCAAGGCCGGGGTGCGGCGTGGCGACGTGATCCTGATGATCAACAACGTCGAGGTCACGGACGCCAAGCAGTTCCGCGAACTGGTGAAGGGTCTGTCGGCGGGCAAGTCGGTGCCGATGCTGGTTCAGCGTCGCGGTGGTCCGGTGTTCCTCGCCCTGAAAATCGACGAGGACTGATACCGCCAACGACGCACACACGTGTGAGGCTGGCGCCCGTCCCGCTTGCGTGGGGCGGGCGTTTCAGTTTCGGCCGTGTACCAGATGAACTACAATGCGCAGCGGGCATTCGCGTGCCCGTTTTTTTGCGCAATTTCATTTTCACCACAGAGGCACGGCGTGAACAGAGGATATTTTGCTTGCACTCTGTGTCCTCTGTGCCTCTGTGGTGAATAAAAAATATCTGCCGGGAGGCTGCGATCCCCCGGCCCCAAGCAGGCAGCCGTATCACAATGTCCGACATGGAACACATCCGTAATTTCTCCATCATCGCCCACATCGATCATGGCAAATCGACCCTGGCGGATCGGTTCATCCAGTTCTGTGGCGGTCTGGAGGATCGCGAGATGTCCGAGCAGGTGCTGGATTCCATGGACCTGGAGCGCGAGCGCGGCATTACCATCAAGGCGCAGAGCGTGACCCTGCGCTACAAGGCGCGTGACGGCCAGACCTATCAACTGAATTTCATCGACACGCCGGGGCACGTCGACTTCTCCTACGAGGTGTCGCGATCCCTGGCCGCCTGTGAAGGCGCGCTGCTGGTGGTGGACGCCTCGCAGGGCGTGGAGGCGCAGAGCGTCGCCAATTGCTACACCGCCGTGGAGCAGGGCCTGGAGGTGGTGCCGGTGCTGAACAAGATCGACCTGCCGGCCGCCGACCCGGAGCGGGTGATCCAGGAGATCGAGGACATCATCGGCGTCGAGGCCGAGGACGCCATCCGCGTCAGCGCCAAGACCGGCGTCGGCATCGAGGACCTGCTGGAACAGCTGGTGCAGCGCATCCCGCCCCCCGAGGGCGACCCGGAGGCGCCGCTGCAGGCGCTGATTATCGACTCCTGGTTCGACAACTACCTCGGCGTGGTGTCGCTGGTGCGCGTCATGCAGGGTACCCTGCGCGCCGGCAAGAAGGTGAAGGTGATGTCCACCGGGCAGAGCCATCTGGTGGATCACGTCGGCATCTTCACCCCCAAGCGCCACGACCAGCCGCAGCTGTCCTGCGGCGAGGTGGGTTATGTCATCGCCGGCATCAAGGAGATCGAGGGCGCGCCGGTGGGCGATACCCTGACCATGGCCGACCAGCCGGCCGACCAACAGCTGCCGGGCTTCAAGCCCATCCAGCCGCAGGTGTTCGCCGGCATCTTCCCCATCAGCGCCGAGGACTACGAAGACCTGCGCGACGCCCTGGCCAAGCTGCGCCTCAACGATGCCGCGCTGTTCTACGAGCCGGAAACCTCCACCGCGCTGGGGCTGGGGTTCCGTTGCGGCTTTCTTGGCATGCTGCACATGGAGATCGTGCAGGAGCGGCTGGAGCGTGAGTACGATCTCAACCTCATCACCACCGCGCCCACCGTGGTCTACGAGCTGAAGACCACCAACGGCGAAGTGATGACCGTGGACAACCCCTCCAAGCTGCCGGATGCGGCGCGCATCGAGGAATTCCGCGAGCCCATCATTCACGCCAGCATCCTGGTGCCGCAGGAATACATCGGCAACGTCATCGGCCTGTGCGTGGAGAAGCGTGGGGTGCAGAAAAAGATGCTCTACGTGGGCAAGCAAGTGGCGCTGGACTACGAGCTGCCCCTGAATGAAGTAGTGATGGATTTCTTCGACCGCCTCAAATCGGTGAGTCGCGGCTATGCCTCGCTGGACTACCATTTTCTGCGCTTCCAGGCGGCGGATCTGGTGCGTCTCGACATCCTCATCAACGGCGAACGCGTCGACGCGCTGGCGCTCATCGTGCACCGCGATCAGGCCCAGTACCGTGGCCGCGAGCTGGTGGAAAAAATGCGCCAGATCATCCCCCGGCAGATGTTCGACGTCGCCATCCAGGCCGCCATCGGCGCGCATATCATCGCCCGCAGCAACGTCAAGGCGTTGCGCAAGAACGTCACCGCCAAGTGCTACGGCGGCGACATCACGCGCAAGAAGAAGCTGCTGGAGAAACAGAAGGCCGGCAAGAAGCGCATGAAGCAGGTGGGCTCGGTGGAGATTCCGCAAGAGGCCTTCCTGGCCGTTCTCAAGGTAGGCAAATAGGCAAGGCAGGTAAGCAATCCATGGATTTCGATTTCCCGGCCATCATGGTCACCGCGACATTCGTAACCGGCATCATCTGGGCGCTGGATGCCTGGCTGTGGGCGCCCAAGCGCCGCGCCAGCGCCGAGATGCTGGGACAGGACATGGCCGTCAGCAATGGCGCATCGCTGGACGAGGCGCGTGAGAAGCTGCTCAAGGAACCCGTGCTGGTGGAATACGCGCGCTCGCTATTCCCGGTTATTCTCATCGTCCTGCTGCTGCGCTCCTTCGTGGTGGAACCCTTTCGCATCCCCTCCGGCTCGATGATGCCGACCCTGTTGGTGGGCGATTTCATTCTCGTCAACAAGTTCGCCTACGGCATCCGCCTGCCGGTGCTGGACACCAAGGTCATCGAGGTGGGGGAGCCCGAACGCGGCGACGTGGTGGTGTTTCGTTATCCCGAGAATCCCGCCATCGACTACATCAAGCGCGTCGTCGGTCTGCCCGGTGACCGCATTGGCTACTACAACAAACAGCTGTTCATCAATGGCGAGGCGGTACCGCAGAGCGGCTGGGAAACCTATGTGGGCGAAGGTCAGGGCAGCTCCATGACCGGCGCCAAGGTGCGTACCGAAAAACTGGGCAAGGTAACGCACAAGATTCTCATCGACCCCAGTCGTGGCACCGTGGAGGGCGAGTTCATCGTTCCCGAGGGCCACTATTTCATGATGGGCGACAACCGCGACAACAGCAACGACAGCCGCTACTGGGGTTATGTGCCGGAGGAGAACCTGGTCGGCAAGGCCTTCATGATCTGGATGAGCTGGGATGGCGGCATCAACTTTTCGCGCATTGGCGCCGATATCGAGTAAACATGACTATTATCCTGGAGGCTTTGAGATGAAGGGTTTGCATCAGCAGCGGGGGGTAACCGGGATCACCATGGTCTTGATCGTGGCCCTGGTGGTGTTTTTTGCGCTTCTCGCCATTCGCCTGTTTCCCGTCTATCTGGAACATTTCAAGGTCTCCAGTCATCTGCAGAATCTGGCCACGGAGGAGGGGGTCGGCAAGCTCAGCGACAATGAGATCCGCAAGACCCTGCTCAAGCGCTTTGACATCGATGACGTCGAGAATGTGCGAGCCGAGGATATCTTCATCGAACACCCGGACCGCAACACCACCCTCATCGCCATCGAGTACGAGGTGCGCACGCCGGCCTTTGGCAACGTGGACATGGTGGTCAGCTTCGTCGATGAGGTCGAGGTCAACCCTTGAGGCGCAGCATCGATGAACTTGCCGCAACGATTGGCTACCAGTTCAAGACGGCCAGCCTGCTGGAAGAGGCGCTGACCCATCGCAGCAAGGGTTCGGCGAACAACGAGCGGCTGGAGTTTCTCGGTGACGCCATTCTGGGTTTTGTGGTTGCCGAGGTGTTGTTCGCGCGCTTTCCCAAGGAATCCGAAGGGGTGTTGACCCGTTTCCGTGCCGCGCTGGTGAAAAAGGAAACCCTGGCGGAGATGGCGCGCGGCTACCGGCTCGGTGACTATCTGCGGCTTGGCCCCGGCGAGTTGAAAAGCGGCGGCTTTCGGCGCGACTCCATTCTGGCCGACGCCATGGAGGCGGTCATCGGTGCCATTTATCTCGACAGCGACATGGCCACGGCGCGCGCCTTCGTGTTGCGCAGCCTCGGTGATCGCTTCGAGCATCTCCGCGTGCAGAAAGATCCAAAGACCCAGTTGCAGGAGTTTCTGCAGGCGCGGCGCCGGCCCCTGCCGGAATACCGTGTCACGGCGACACACGGCACCGCCCATGACCAACAGTTTGAAGTACAGTGCAGCGTCAATGGTTTGCCCGAGCCCGCACAGGGCGTGGGAAACACCCGGCGCAAGGCCGAGCAGGCGGCGGCGCGGCAGGCACTGGATGCCCTGAGTGCCGGTCACGAGACGTAACGACACCTAAAACCATTCACCACAGAGGCACGGAGACACAGAGAGCACAAAGAAAGACCAAAAGAATCTGACCTGAATCCGTGAGTTCATGACGGCGAATCGCACAACGCATTGATCTGTCTCGCACTATGAAAAATCTCGGTAATAGTCCCCGCTATTTCCTCGATTTTTCATTACGCGATACGAATCAAGCCGTTGCACGCTTCATCCGCCCTGAACTCACGGATTCAGGTCTGATTCTTTTTTCTCTGCGTACTTGGCGCCTTGGCGAGAAATCCATTCTTTGTTTCTCTGTGTCTCCGTGCCTCTGTGGTGAACCAGGAGAAGTACCCAACATCATGCAAGACGCCCAATTCCGCTGCGGATTCGTGGCCATCGTGGGCCGGCCCAATGTCGGCAAGTCCACCCTGCTCAATCGCATTCTCGGTCAGAAGATCAGTATCACCGCGCACCGGCCGCAGACCACCCGGCACCGCATCCTCGGCGTGAAGACCAGCGACTCGGCGCAGATGATCTACGTCGACACCCCCGGCATGCACCTGGGTGGCAAGCGGGCGATCAATCGCTACATGAACCGCGAGGCGACCAGCAGTATCACCGATGTCGACGTGGTGGTGTTCGTGGTCGACCGTACGCGCTGGGACGAGGAAGACCAGAACGTGCTGGAAAAACTCGAGAATGCCCGCGCCCCGGTGGTGCTGGTGGTGAACAAGATCGATGAGCTGAAGAACCGCGAAGCATTGCTGCCGCATCTGCAGATGCTGGCCGAAAAGCGGGACTTTGCCGCCGTGGTGCCGCTGTCGGCGCGCACCGGTGAATCGGTGGACAGGCTGGAGGCCCTGCTGCAGGACATGGTTCCCACCTCCGGGCCGTTCTTCCCCGAGGATCAGATCACCGATCGCAGCGAGCGCTTCATGGCCGCCGAACTGGTGCGGGAAAAGCTGGTGCGCACCCTGGCCCAGGAACTGCCGTATTCCACCACCGTGGAGATCGAAAAATTCAGCCTCGAAGAGACCACCCCGGGCAAGCCGCCGGTGCGTCACATCCACGCCATTATCTGGGTAGAACGCCAGGGACAGAAGGGCATCATCATCGGCAAGCAGGGCCAGCAGCTCAAGCGCATCGGCGAACAGGCGCGCAAGGACATGGAGCGCGCCTTCGACGGAAAGGTCTTTTTGCAGTTATGGGTCAAGGTGCGTCAGGGCTGGTCCGACGACGAACGTGCCCTGCGCAGCCTCGGCTATCAGGACGACTGAGTGACGCGCGCGAAGATCCAACGCAAAGGCGCAAAGGCGCAAAGGACGCAAAGACAAATAAAAAAAATGTTTTCCTTTGCGGTCTTCGCGTCTTTGCGCCTTTGCGTTGAAGAACGCGGCCTGTTTATTCCCCGAAGCCGCTTTTCTGCACGGCCCACGCGAGAGGCCGGCTGAAGCACCATGTCGCCAAGGCAGACGGCACTCCAGCCTGCCTATGTGCTGCATCAGCGCGCCTGGCGCGACAGCAGCGCCATCGTTGAATTGTTTACCCCGGAGCACGGCCGGGTCGGAGTGGTGGCGAAGGGCATCAAGCGTCCCAGGTCACCCTGGCGCGGCCTGTTGCAGCCCTTTCAGCCGCTGCTGGTGGCCTGGCAGGGCGGTGGCGAACTGAAGACCCTCACCGTGGCCGAGCCGCAGGGCATGGCGTTGCGGTTGCCGCCGTCGTCGCTGGCCAGCGGCTTTTACCTCAACGAATTGCTGATGCGCCTGGTGGCGCGCCAGGATGCCCAGCTGACGCTGTTTGGGTGCTATGATGCCAGCCTCCGGGCCCTGGCAACGGCCAAGGACGAAGCGGCGTTGGAGCGGACATTGCGTTATTTCGAGCGCGACCTGCTGACGGCATTGGGTTATGCCCTGGCGCTGGATCACGAGGCTGAAACGGGCCGGCCATTGCGCTCGGCGCAGCGCTATGATTATCAGATCGAGCGCGGCCCGTTGCCGCTGGCCGGGGACGACGAGGCGCAAGGCATCGCGCTGCACGGCGAGACACTGCTGGCGCTCCGCGCGCAGCGTCTGCAGGGCGAGCGCGAACGCCGCGAGGCCAAGCGTCTGATGCGGGCGGTGCTGGCGCGCTATCTCGGTCCCAAGCCCCTTGCCAGCCGGCAGATGCTGGTGCGCCCGGCATCGGCGCGAAACGAGACAAGCGAATGACAGAGAGACAGCAAATGAACGAACACACGACGGGGATGCTGCTGGGCGTCAATATCGATCACGTCGCCACCCTGCGTCAGGCGCGCGGCACGCGCTACCCGGATCCCATTCAGGCCGCCATCCTCGCCGAGCAGGCGGGCGCCGACGCCATCACCCTGCACCTGCGCGAGGATCGCCGCCACATTCAGGACCGCGACGTGGAAATGCTGCGTGACATCCTGCTCACGCGCATGAACCTGGAAATGGCGGTGACCGATGAAATGCTCGCCATTGCCGAGCGCATCCGCCCGCAGGACTGCTGCCTGGTGCCGGAGCGGCGCGAAGAGTTGACCACCGAAGGTGGTCTCGACGTCGCCGGCCAGGAGGCGCGCCTGCGCGAGGCCTGCGCGCGGCTGGCCGGCGCCGGCGTGCGCGTGTCCCTGTTCATCGATGCCGATGCGGCGCAGGTGACGGCGGCAAAGGCGGTCGGCGCGCCGGTGATCGAGATCCACACCGGCCACTTCGCCGATGCCGAAGACCGTGAACAGCGGCAGCGTGAGCTGGCACGGGTGGTCGAGGCCACGCGGCTGGGGCTGGAACTGGGCCTGCAGGTCAACGCCGGCCACGGCCTCAATTACCAGAACGTGCAGGCCATCGCCGCCATCCCCGGCATTTCCGAACTGAACATCGGCCACGCCATCATCGCCCGCGCCGTGTTCAGTGGCCTGGAGGAATCGGTGCGCGAAATGAAACGCCTGATGCGCGAGGCCGTGGCGCGGTGATCTACGGCATCGGCACCGACATCGTCGCCGTGCCCCGCCTGCAGGCCAACCTGGACCGTTACGGCGAACGTTTCGCGGCGCGCATTCTTACCGAGCCGGAGCTGGCCACTTTCCGTGAGACCGCTGACAAGGCCCATTTTCTCGCCAAGCGCTTCGCCGCCAAGGAGGCGCTGGTGAAGGCTCTGGGTACCGGCTTTCGCGATGGTCTCAGCCTGCGCGACATCGCCGTGGCCAATGACGCACTGGGCAAGCCGACGCTGGCATTCAGCGACAAACTGGCCGATCGCCTGCGCGCATGCGGCATCGACCGACCGCACCTCAGCCTCACCGACGAGCGGGAATATGCCGTGGCCTTCGTGATTCTGGAGTGTGCATAGGGTGTTTTTTCTGCGTGACGGAAAAACCACCAAGGGGGTCTTGTGTTTCTCGCTGGTTTAGGTAGAATGCGCAGCCTCGGTTGCGGGGTGGAGCAGTCCGGTAGCTCGTCGGGCTCATAACCCGAAGGTCGTAGGTTCAAATCCTGCCCCCGCTACCAACCGAATTTTGCAGTATGTAGTTGGGGCCCGACGAGGTCGGGCTCGGCTTTCATCCGGCGCAGCCGCTGAAGGTCGTAGGTTCAAATCCTGCCCCCGCTACCAACCGAATTTTGCAGCATGTAGTTGGGGCCCGACGAGGTCGGGCTCGGCTTTCATCCGGCGCAGCCGCTGAAGGTCGCAGGGTCGACCCGACCCCTCTGACGCCAAGCGAATGTTTGGCTGCCAGTATCGAGAAGAAGAATGAAAAATGCCTCGGTCACGAGGCTTTTTTTTAGGTTTTTTTCGGCCCCGCCGGGTTTTTTTGCGGCTTGGCTGAAAGGCCCCCGGGCGTTATAATTGGCGTCTGACAGGATGTGGTTATCGTGTGGGCCTTGGGCCCATTTTTTGTTTTTGCGGCAGCGGTTTTTTGCACTGGCTGGCGCGTGAAGTGAATGTGGAGTGTGCATGCGCCAGGCGCCGGCAAACGTGCTGAATGTGATTGAGCCCGTCGTGGAATCACTGGGTTACGAACTGGTGGGGGTGGAATACCTGACCCAGGGCCGGGATGGCCTGTTGCGTGTCTATATCGATGCCGAGGACGGCATCCGGGTCGAGGACTGCCAGCGGGTTAGCCACCAGCTGAGCGGTGTGCTGGACGTGGAAGATGTCATCAAGGGGCATTACAGCCTGGAGATCTCTTCGCCGGGCCTGGACCGGCCGCTGTTCAGCGCCGCGCACTTCGCGCGTTTTGCCGGCTCCGAGGTCAAGCTGCGCCTGGATGCGCCGCTGAATGGCCGCCGCAAGTTTCGCGGCACGCTGATCGGCGTCGAGGACGGTGAGGTGCGCTTGCTGATGGATGGCGAAGAGGTGCGGGTGCCGTTGGCGTCGATCGACAGGGCGAACCTGGTGCCGCAGTTCTAGGTTTTCACTCGGAACACACCGATAGGCGGGATGTGTGCCGAGACAAGGTGGGAACGCGCAAGCGTTTGAGGAAAAGGACCGCAGACGATTCGGTTCTTTACGTATTTAAGGCAGAGTGCAATGAACAACAAAGAGATTTTGCTCGTTGTAGACGCGGTGTCCAATGAAAAGGGCATTGATCGTGAAGTCATCTTCGGCGCCATCGAGGCGGCCCTGGCCACGGCCAGTAAGAAGCAGAGCGAGATGGACATCGACGTGCGCGTGGCCATCGACCGCGAGACCGGTGACTACGAGACCTTCCGCCGCTGGGAAGTGGTGCCGGATATCGATGAGGACGGTGACGACGGCGTGGAATTCCCCGATCGCCAGATCCGTCTCAGCGAGGCGCGCGAGCAGAACCCGGACATCCAGGTGGGCGACTACATCGAAGAGCGTGTGCCCTCGGTCAAGTTCGGTCGCATCGAGGCCCAGGCCGCCAAGCAGGTCATCGTGCAGAAGGTGCGCGAGGCCGAGCGCGAGCGCATCGTCGAGGCCTTCAAGGATCGCAAGGGCGAGTTGGTGATGGGCATCGTCAAGCGCCTGGACAAGGGCAATGTGATCCTCGACCTGGGCGAGAATGTCGAGGCCCTGATCCCGCGCGAGGACATGATCTCCCGCGAGGCCATCCGCCCCGGCGACCGCCTGCGTGGTTACCTGAAGGACGTGCGTCTGGAGCCGCGCGGCCCGCAGCTGTTCGTCAGCCGCACCGCGCCGGAACTGCTCATCGAGCTGTTCAAGCTGGAGGTGCCGGAGGTGGGCGAGGGCCTGATCGAGATCCTCGGCGCCGCCCGCGACCCGGGCTTCCGCGCCAAGATCGCGGTGAAGAGCAACGATCCGCGCATCGACCCCGTGGGCGCCTGCGTCGGCATGCGCGGTTCGCGCGTGCGCGCGGTCTCCAATGAGTTGGCCGACGAGCGCGTCGATATTATCCTCTGGGACGAAAATCCGGCCCAGTTCGTGATCAACGCCATGTCGCCGGCGGAGGTGGTGTCCATCGTCGTCGACGAGGATAGTCACACCATGGACATCGCGGTGGAAGAGGAGCAGCTGTCGCAGGCCATTGGCCGCGGCGGGCAGAACGTGCGCCTTGCCAGCGAGCTGACCGGCTGGAACATCAACGTGATGTCCGAGCAGCAGATGCAGGAAAAGAGCGAGGCCGAGGGCCAGGCCGCGCTGCAGCTGTTCATGGAGCAGCTGGATGTGGACGAGGAAGTCGCCAACATCCTGGTGCAGGAAGGCTTTACCAGCATCGATGAGGTGGCCTATGTGCCGCTGGAAGAGATGCTGCAGATCGAGGAATTCGATGAAGACATGGTGCAGGAGCTGCGCAACCGCTCCAAGGATGTGCTGCTGACCCGCGCCCTGATGCAGGAAGAGGTGCTGGAAGAGGCCAAGCCGGCCGACGACCTGCTGAACATGGAAGGCATGGATCAGCATCTGGCCTATGTGCTGGCCAGCCGCGGCGTCGTCAGCATGGAAGATCTGGCCGAGTTGTCGGTGGACGATCTGCTGGATATTGAAGACGTGGACGAGAAGCGTGCCGGTGAATTGATCATGACCGCGCGTGCGCCATGGTTTGCAGAAGAGTCGCCTGCTGAAGAGCAGCAGGGTTAAGGTTTCCGGGGGAAAGTATGGCGGGTGTGACCGTAAAACAACTCGCAGAGGTTCTGGGCGTATCGCCCGAGCGTCTGCTCAGCCAACTGGACAAGGCCGGCATGACTTTCGAGTCCCCGGACCAGACCGTTAGCGACGAAGAAAAGCAGAAGCTGCTGCAGTTCCTGCGCAGTGCGCATGGCTCCACGCAAGGCGCCAGCACGGAGCCGCGCAAGGTGACGCTGCGGCGCAAGACCGTCAGCGAGCTGAAGGTGCCGAGCAGCACCCAGGGGCGCACCGTCGGTCGCGCCAAGACGGTGAGCGTGGAGGTGCGCAAGAAGCGCACCTACGTGAAGCGCAGCGAAGTGCTGACCGAGGACGCCGAGCGCATCAAGGCCGAAAAGGCCAGGATGGATCAGGAACGCCTCGAAGAGCAGCGCAGGGCCAGCGAGGCCGAAGAGCAGCGCCGTCGGCGCGAGGCCGAAGAGGCCAAGGCGCGCGAAGAAGAGGCGGCGCGCAAGGCCGCCGAAGAGGCACGCCGACTGGAGGAAGAACGCGAAAAGGTCGCCCAGCTGCAGAAGGAGGCGGTGGTGTCCGTCGCCACCGCCCCCGCCGCGCCGCCGGCGCCCGCCGCCGCCGACAAACGCCCCAAGCGCGGTGCCGGCAAGGACAAGGCGACCAAGTACGGGCGCAAGGAATTGCACGTCGACGCCAGCAAGTCGGGCCGTCGCAAGAAGAAGGGCCGTGGTGCGCGCCGCACCGCGGTTTCCGCCGCCTCGGGCGAGCATGCCTTCGAGAAGCCGACCGCGCCCATCGTGCGTGAAGTGGCGATTCCCGAGAGCATCACCGTCGCCGAGCTGGCGCAGAAGATGGCCGTGAAGGCCGCCGAGGTCATCAAGGTGATGATGAACATGGGCACCATGGCGACCATCAACCAGGTGCTGGACCAGGAAACGGCCAGCATCGTGGTCGAGGAAATGGGTCACACGGTCAAGCTGGTGAAGGACAATGCCATCGAAGAGGCGCTGGTCGCCAGCGACGAGAGCGGCGCCGAGGAAGTGACCCGCGCGCCGGCCGTGACCATCATGGGCCATGTCGATCACGGCAAGACCTCGCTGCTGGATTACATCCGCAAGGCCAAGGTGGCGGCGGGTGAGGCCGGTGGCATCACCCAGCACATCGGTGCCTATCAGGTGGACACGCCACATGGCCGGATCACCTTCCTCGATACCCCGGGACACGCGGCCTTTACCGCCATGCGTGCGCGCGGCGCCAAGGCCACGGACATCGTGGTGCTGGTGGTGGCCGCCGACGACGGCGTGATGCCGCAGACCCGCGAGGCCATCCAGCACGCCAAGGCGGCCGGGGTGCCGATGATCGTGGCGGTGAACAAGATCGACAAGGAAGAGGCGCAGCCGGACCGCGTCAAACAGGAGCTGGTGGCCGAGGAAGTGGTGCCCGAGGACTGGGGTGGCGACACCCAGTTCGTCAACGTTTCCGCCCTCACCGGCGAAGGCGTGGACGAGCTGCTGGAGGCCATCTCCATGCAGGCCGAGTTGCTGGAGCTGAAGGCCGTCAAGGACGGCCCGGCGCGCGGCGTGGTGATTGAGGCGCGCCTCGACAAGGGCCGCGGCCCGGTGGCCACGGTGCTGGTGCAGAGCGGCACCCTGAAGAAGGGCGACGTGTTGCTGGCCGGGCATGAATACGGCCGTGTGCGTGCGCTGCTGGACGAGAACAGCAAGCCGATCAAGGAGGCCGGCCCGTCGACGCCGGTGGAGGTGCTGGGTCTGTCCGGCACCCCCAGCGCCGGTGACGAGGTCATCGTCGTGGCCGACGAGCGCAAGGCGCGCGAAGTGGCGCTGTTCCGTCAGGGCAAGTACCGCGACGTCAAGCTGGCCCGCCAGCAGAAGGCCAAGCTGGAAAGCATGTTCTCGCAGATGGAAGCGGGCAAGGTCAACACCCTCAACCTGGTCATCAAGGCCGACGTGCAGGGTTCCGCCGAGGCCCTCAGCGAGGCCCTGACCAACCTCTCCACCGACGAGGTGCGGGTGAACATCGTTTCATCCGGCGTTGGCGGCATCAACGAGTCCGACGTCAACCTGGCGGTGGCCTCCGATGCCATCATCATCGGCTTCAACGTGCGCGCCGACGCCTCCGCCAAGCGCCTGATCGAGGAAGAGGGCGTGGATCTGCACTACTACAGCGTGATCTACGACGTCATCGAGGAGATCAAGTCCTCCATGAGCGGCATGCTGGCGCCGGAGTTCAAGGAGCAGATCGTCGGTCTCGCCGAGGTGCGCGACGTGTTCCGCTCGCCCAAGCTGGGCGCCATCGCCGGCTGCATGGTGATCGAGGGTACGGTGAAGCGCAACAACCCGATCCGCGTGCTGCGCGACAATGTGGTCATCTACGAAGGCGAGCTGGAATCCCTGCGCCGCTTCAAGGACGACGTGCAGGAAGTGCGCGCCGGCACCGAGTGCGGCATCGGCGTGAAGAACTACAACGACGTCAAGCCCGGCGACCAGATCGAGGTGTTCGAGCAGGTCAAGGTGGAGCGCACGCTGTAAGCGGCGTGACGACAAGCCATGGCCAGGGAATACAGTCGGGGACAACGCGTCGGGGATGAGATCCAGCGCCAGCTGGCGGAGCTGATCCAGTCCGAGATCCGCGACCCTCGCGTGGGCATGGTGACCATCACCGCGGTGGAGGTCAGCCACGAGTTCGAGCACGCCAAGGTGTACTTCACGGTGCTGGGCGACGAGACCGAGGCGGAACAGACCGCCAAGGTGCTGAACAAGGCGGCGGGCTTCCTGCGCAGCGCGCTGGCCCGCCGTCTCAAGCTGCGCACCACCCCCGCGCTGCACTTCCATCGTGACCTCAGCATGGAGCGCGGCAATCGCCTGACGGCGCTGATCGACGAGGCCGTGCGCGGGCAGAAAAAGCCCGAAGACGACTGAAGTACACCTTTCTCGTTTTTTTCCGCATTTTTCATTCACCACAGAGGCGCGGAGAACACAGAGAAATCGCTTCAACGAAGCACGGATCGCCCCAGGCTTTCCGGTTGAGCGAAGTGAACCGGGGCATTCAGCTCCGGCGATGCATGGCCGCCTCCTGTTTTCATTTCGACATCTTTCTCTGCGGCCTCCGTGTCTCTGTGGTGAATCAATTAACAGGACTTCTGGAGAATCAACTTGGCACGACGGCGAAATCGCGGACGCAACGTTGACGGCATTCTGCTGCTGGACAAGCCCATCGGGCTGACCTCCAATCGCGCCCTGCAGCAGGTCAAACGCCTGTTCAACGCCAACAAGGCGGGGCACACGGGCAGCCTCGACCCGCTGGCCACCGGCATGCTGCCCATCTGCCTCGGCGAGGCCACCAAGGTGTCCGGCTTTCTGCTCGAGGCCGACAAGCGGTACCGCGCCGTGTGCCGGCTGGGGGTGAGGACCGACAGCGCCGACGCCGATGGCGAGGTGATCGAGACGCGGCCGGTGCCCCAGCTGACGCGCGAGCGGGTCATCGAGGTGCTGGAGGGTTTTCTCGGCGCGCAGATGCAGACCCCACCCATGCACTCCGCCATCAAGCAGCAGGGTGTGCCGCTGTACAAACTGGCCCACCAAGGGATCGAGGTGGCACGCAAGGCGCGCGAGGTGACCATTCACGGCATCGAGCTGTTGCGGCTCGACGGCGATGAGCTGACGATCGACGTGCGCTGTTCCAAGGGCACCTACATCCGCACCCTGGCCGAGGACATCGGCGAGGCGCTGGGTTGTGGCGCGCACATCAGCGCGCTGCGCCGCACTGGCGTCGGCGGCCTGGAAATGGCGAGCGTGGTGGATTTCGAGACCCTGGAGGCGCTGGCCGCGCAGGGCGCCGAGGCCCTGGACGCCTTGCTGGTGCCCGCCGGCGATGCGCTGCCGGAATGGCCGGCGGTGCGCCTGTCCGAAGACGCCAGCTTCTACCTGCGCCAGGGGCAGCCGGTGTTCGTGCCGCAGCTCAAGGATCGCGGCTGGGTGCGCCTGTATCGCGGCGACGAGGAGTTTCTCGGCCTGGGCACGGTGCTCGATGACGGTCGCGTGGCGCCGAAGCGGCTGCTGCTGCCGTCGAGCTGAGCAGCCCGGCGCGGCGCCACGGGCACAAATCCGTGATTTCCTGTTATCCCCTGTGGTTGCACCGGCGGAAATGGGGTAGAATCGCGCACTCTCTGGCGGGGCTGGACCTAGTAACCGGCTTCGCTCATTCAATCATCGATACTAGGAGTATGTATGTCTTCATTGTCTGCCGAGCAGAAAGAACAGATCGTCAAGGATTATGCGCGCGCCGAGAGCGACACCGGTTCCCCCGAGGTCCAGGTGGCCCTGCTGACCGCCCGCATCAACCACCTTTCCGGACACTTCAAGTCCCACATCCATGACCACCATTCCCGCCAGGGCCTGTTGCGCATGGTCAGTCGTCGCCGCAAGCTGCTGGACTACCTCAAGGGCAAGGACGTCGAGCGCTACCGTGATCTGATTTCACGTCTTGGCCTGCGTCGCTGAAGCCGTTATTCGACCATCTTGCGTCCCATGCAAGAGATCATCCGCAAGACCCTTTGCCGCCGCGGCGGCAGGGGGTTTCCTGCCCACGGGAAGGCCCGGTCACAGCAGTGTGGCCGGGCCTTTGCGGGTCTGCGCTTTACGGATCCGCGGGCGGGGAGCGTGGTGACGCGTCACTCATTCAAGCAATCCTGTTAACCGGTGTAATTGAAGGAATCCCACAACATGTCTATCAAGAAAGTCATACAGTATGGCGACCAGACCCTGACGATGGAAACGGGCGAAATCGCCCGTCAGGCCGATGGCGCGGTGATGATCAGCCTGGGTGATACCACCCTGCTGGTGACCTGCGTCGCGCGCAAGGAGGCCGAGCCCGGCCGGGACTTTTTCCCCCTCACCGTCAATTACCAGGAACGCACCTATTCCGCCGGCAAGATCCCCGGCGGCTTCTTCAAGCGTGAAGGGCGCCCCAGCGAGAAGGAAACCCTCACCAGCCGCCTCATCGACCGTCCGCTGCGCCCGCTGTTTCCCAAGGGCTTCGTCAACGAGGTGCAGGTCATCGCCACCGTGGTCTCGCTGGATCCGGCCATCGACCCCGACATCCCCGCCATGATCGGCGCCTCCGCCGCCGTGTCCCTGTCCGGGGTGCCCTTCAGCGGTCCCATCGGCTGCGCGCGCGTGGGTTACAAGGACGGTGAATACCTGCTCAACCCAACCACCAGTGAGCTGCACGAGTCGGCGCTGGACCTGGTGGTGGCCGGCACCGAGGATGCGGTGCTGATGGTGGAATCCGAGGCCAAGGAACTGCCGGAACAGGTGATGCTGGATGCCGTGATGTACGGTCACGAACAGATGCAGGTCGTGATCCAGGCGATCCGCGAGCTGGTGGCCGAAGCCGGCGTGACCCCCTGGGAGTGGAGCGCGCCCGAGGCCGACACCACCCTCGCCGAGCGCGTGGCCGAACTGGCCGAGGCCGACCTCAACGCCGCCTACCAGATCAGCGACAAGCAGGAGCGCTATGCGCGCCTGAGCGAGATCCGCAGCGCCGTGGTCGAGCAGCTGAGCGCCGAGGGCGACGAGTCCGCCTTCGACGCCGGCGAGGTGAAAGAGGCCATTGGCAAGCTGGAGAAGAAGATCGTGCGCAGCCGCATCATCAAGGGCGAGCCGCGCATCGACGGGCGCGACAAGAGCACCGTGCGTCCCATCAAGGCGCGCGTCGGCCTGCTGCCGCGCACCCATGGCTCGGCGCTGTTCACCCGCGGCGAGACCCAGGCCCTGGTGGTGGCCACCCTGGGCACCGCGCGCGACGCCCAGATCATCGATGCCATCGAGGGCGAGCGCAAGGAATCCTTCATGCTGCACTACAACTTCCCGCCCTTCTGCGTCGGCGAGACCGGCTTCGTCGGCAGCCCCAAGCGCCGCGAGATCGGTCACGGCCGCCTGGCCAAGCGAGGCGTGCTGGCGGTGATGCCCAGCGTCGACGACTTCCCGTACTCCATCCGCGTGGTGTCGGAGATCACCGAGTCCAACGGCTCCAGCTCCATGGCCTCGGTGTGCGGCACCAGCCTGGCGCTGATGGATGCCGGCGTGCCCATCAAGGCGCCGGTGGCCGGTATCGCCATGGGTCTGATCAAGGACGAGGACGACTTTGTCGTGCTGTCCGACATCCTCGGCGACGAGGACCATCTCGGCGACATGGACTTCAAGGTGGCCGGCACCGAAGAAGGCGTTACCGCGTTGCAGATGGATATCAAGATCACCGGCATCACCCGCGACATCATGGCGCAGGCGCTGGGTCAGGCCAAGGAAGGTTACCTGCACATCCTCGGCAAGATGAAGGAGGCGATCACCGCGCCGCGCGAGGAGATGTCCGAGTTCGCGCCGCGTTACCTGACCATCAAGATCCACCCGGACAAGATCCGCGACGTGATCGGCAAGGGTGGCGCCACCATCCGCTCCATCACCGAACAGACCGGCGCCAGCATCGACATCGAAGACGACGGCACCATCAAGATCGCCTCGGTGGACAGCGCCGCCGGCGAGGAGGCGCTGCGCCTGATCGAGCAGATCACCGCCGATGTCGAAGTGGGTAAGGTCTACGAAGGCAAGGTGGCCAAGCTGATGGACTTCGGCGCCTTCGTCACCATCCTGCCCGGCAAGGACGGCCTGGTGCACATCTCGCAGATCTCCGACGAGCGTGTCGAGAACGTCAGCGACAAGCTGTCCGAAGGCGACGTGATCAAGGTCAAGGTGCTGGAGATCGACAAGCAGGGTCGCATCCGCCTCAGCATGAAGGCGGTGGGCGCCGAATAAGGCGCCTGCGCGTGATGGAAAAGGGGCCGTATGGCCCCTTTTTTGGTTAGACGGCGATGCATCGAGACGTTGTGCGATTCGCCGTCATGAGCGCACGGATTCAGGTTTCAGCCAACAGGACAACGAGTAGAAAGCAATGACACGAGGAATTCGCAAGGCCGTGTTTCCCGTTGCCGGCATGGGCACGCGCTTCCTGCCGGCCACCAAGGCCAACCCCAAGGAAATGCTGCCCATCGTCGACAAGCCCCTGATCCAGTATGCGGTGGAGGAGGCGGTGGCCGCCGGCGTGACCGAGCTGATCTTTGTCACCAGCAGCAGCAAGCGCGCCATCGAGGATCACTTCGATCGCAATTTCGAACTGGAATACGAACTCGAACAGCGTGGCAAGCAGACCCTGCTGAATATCGTGCAGGACATCCTGCCGGCGGGGGTGAGCTGCGTCTATATCCGCCAGCCGGAGGCGCTGGGCCTGGGGCATGCCGTGTTGTGTGCGAAGAATGTCGTCGGTAATGACCCCTTTGCGGTCATTCTGGCCGATGACCTGATCGATGGCGGCCAGCATGGCTGTCTTTCGCAGATGGCCGAATTGTTCGATCGGCAGCACTGCAGCCTGCTGGGCGTGGAAGAGGTCGATGCGCAGGAGACGGACAAGTACGGCATCGTCAAGCTGGAAAAGAAGGGCCAGCGTCTCGGCCGCGTCGAACAGATCATCGAAAAACCGCCCATCGACGAGGCGCCATCGGACCTCGCCGTGGTCGGTCGTTATATTCTCACGCCGCGTATTTTCAGCCTGCTGGAAAAGACCCGCAAGGGCGCCGGTGGCGAGATCCAGCTGACGGATGCCATTGCCGACCTGCTTGGCGAGGAGGCGGTGATGGCCTACACGTTCGATGGCCAGCGCTACGACTGCGGCAGCAAGATCGGCTATCTCAAGGCCACCGTGGAATATGCCTTGAAGCATCCGCAACTAAAGCAAGAGTTTCTGCAATACCTGAGGGGTTACTGCCTGCCCGTGGGCTAACCCTTCCGGCGCCACTCGGCTTGGCAACTTCCCGTTATGCCGCGTGCTGGCAAGGTGTCATTGCTGATCACGGTCGTGTTGCCTGAGCAGCTCGTCCATTTCCGTAACGAGCTCGGCGAGGGCGTCGGCCATGGCGTCGTGTTGCTCGGCGAGCAGATGCCGGTGGAGCCGGGTGGCCGCGGCGTGCAATGCGCCGGCGTCGCAATAGGCCAGGCCGCCGAGGAAGCGGTGCAGGATTTCACGTAGCCGCGGCCAGTCTTGCGCATCGTGGGCGTCGTGCAGCTGGCCGCGGACCTCGGGAATCTCCTTGACCAGCATGGCCGTCAATGACGTTCGTAGCGATGTTGAGGAAGGGGCGGTGGTGGGGGGGCGCGGCGACGCGGCCCGCAAATCCGTGGTGGGCAAGGCCGTGGGCCGAGGACGGAAGCTTCTTATCAGCGCAATCAGTTGCGCATTGTCGGCGGGCTTGACCAGCATGGCGTCGATGCCCGCCTGCAGGTGATCTTCCCGCTCTGCATCGAGAAGGCTGGCGGTGAGGCCTATGATGGGAATATGTTCATCGCCGCCTTCCCGGTGCCTGATCCGTTGCGCCGCCTGAATGCCGTTCATGACCGGCATGTGGATGTCCATGAGAATGGCGTCGAAACAGGTGTGCGCGCAGCTGTCGATGGCCTGCTGGCCATTTTCCACCAGGGTCACGCTTGCGCCGGCCTGGGTGAGGATGTGGGCGATAAGCTTGCTGTTTATCTTGTTGTCTTCCGCCACCAGTATTCTGTAGCCGGACAAGCAGTCAGGGGCTTCGTTGCCGCTGGCGGCCTCTGTTTGCTGTTTTGCTGCGCGTGGCGCGTGTGGAGAGAGCACGGACTCCAGTGCGGAGAGGATTTCCTGTTTGCGCAGGGGCTTTGGCAGGCACAGGCATCCGTATTTCTGACGCACATGGAGCAGGGTGACGGGGTCGGCGCTGTTGATCAGCAATACAACCCTGAAGTCCCCTCCCTGCCGCTGTCTGTCGCAGAGGGCCCGCAGGGCGTTTTCGTCCTCTTCGCCCAGCTCGGTGGCGATGATGGCAAGGTCGATCTTGACCGTTGACGCCAGCTGTTCGAGCAGGCCTTGCAGGTGCTGGTGCTGATGAACGTCCAGCCCCGATGCCTGCAGCATGTGCCGGAGGGAAAGGCTGGCGAACTCATTGGGGTCGTGGATGGCAACGGCGTAACCAGTGAGTGGCGCAACGGCGGCGGGGCCGGGCGGCCTCTCCGCCAACTTCCGGCAGCGAAGGGTAAACCAGAAGGTTGCGCCGTCGCCCTCGCGGCTGTCGACACCGATTTCACCGCCGAGCAATTCCGCCAGGGAACGGGAAATGGCCAGCCCCAGCCCCGCGCCCCTGTATTGGCGCGCCATTGAATCATCGACTTGCTCGAAGCTGTGAAACAGCCGCTGCTGGTTCTCGGCCGAAATGCCGATGCCCTGGTCGCTGACGGATATCCTGATCAGCACGCTGTCATCGCTTTCCTCTTCCAGCATGGTGCGAATGACGATGCTGCCTGCCGAGGAGAACTTGATGGCGTTGCCGATGAGATTGAGCAGGATTTGGCGAATGCGATCGGCGGCGGTGAAGAGGGTTTCGGGGACGTCCTGGTAGAACAGTGATATCAGTTCGAGTCCCTTGTCCTGCGCGGCGGGAGCGAGCAGCGAGAGAGCATCGTCGATGGTGTCGCGCAGGCTGCAGACGGATTCCTCGATGGTCAGCTTGCCGGCCTCGATCTTGGAAATGTCGAGGATGTCGTTCAGCAGGTGGAGCAGGTTGTCGGCGGACTTTTCGATGGTGTCGATATAGTCTCGCTGTTCATCGCTGAGATCGGTTCTCTTGATGAGCCTGGTGAAACCGAGAATGCCGTTCATCGGCGTGCGCAGTTCATGACTCATGTTGGCGAGAAAGATGGATTTTGCCTCGCTGGCCGCCAGCGCCTGCTGGCGGGCCTGGGTCAACTCCGTATTCTGTTGTTCGACGGTCTGCAGGGATTCGTGCAATCCCGCGGTGGCCCTGTCGATCTGCTGTTGCAGGTTCCTGCGCGACTTGCGCAGCGCGGTCGCCATGGACTGGAAGCCCTCTTCAAGGGTGCCCAGTTCACCCGTTGCCGTGCGTTCGATGTGGATGTTCAGGTTGCCGCGCTGTATCTCCTCGGCGGCCTGGTGAAGCCGCAACAGAGGGCGCGTCAGGCCGCGGCCCAGGCGGGTGGCCAGCAGTACGCTGAGGATGATGCCCAGCAGGGTGATCAAGACGGAATCGATGATGCTTTGGTTCTTTTCCGCCTGCAGGGTGGCGAGTGACAGTTCGACCACCACCCAGCCGAGCGTATCCTGGTCAGAGGCTTTGCCTCCTTCCGGCCTGGGGAAGGCCTCGTCTTCATCCAGCTTGGCAATGATCTGCTGAATGATCGGCTGGGTGAAGACCCGCACCGGCTGCCTTTCTCCGTTTGCCTCGGCAGCGGGCCCGTTGTGGAGACTCAGCAGAGTGGTTCCCTGCCTGTCGGTGATGCTGACGCTGGCCACGTTGCTTTCCGTCAGGGCCTGTCTCGCCAAGGCCTCGAGAATGTCACGGTTGCCGGAAAAGACCGCATATTCACTGGCGCTGGCGAGATGACGGGCCAGCGCCTGGCCGTGGTTGTTGAGCGCATGGTCCAGGCTTTTCAGTTGCACATGAATGAAATAGGCCGAGAGGACGAGAGCAATACCCGTAATGGGTATCAGGGCCAGTAGCAGGATGCGCCCCTTGATGCCCAGGCTGATCATTGCAGGTTGCGCTCAAGCTGGCGGATCTGTTGCGCCAGATCCTCTGCCGAGAGATTCATGTAGCCAAAGGCGCGGGCAACCTGATCATTGATTGCGACAGAAAAATACGTTGGCGCCATGATGGCGGGGAATCTGAGTGAGGGGTTTCGTTGCAGCTCGATGATCGCCTCGGCGGCCTGTTTGCCGATTTGTTCGGGGCTGGAGTAGGTGGCGGCAAGGGCCCCGGCCTTGACATAGCTCTGTGAATATCCGATCACGGGAATGCGTTTGCGGTAGCTGCTCAAGAGAATGTAGCGGACATTGCGCCGGTTGAAGATCAGTGGATCGGGAAAGGCCAGCAGGACATCGCTGCGCTCCATGAGCTGGGTCAGTTGTTGCATCAGCCTGTCGGCGGAATCGATGTTTTCGATTTCTATGGACAGTTCCAGCCGCTGGGCAAGGTCCGCGATCTCGGCGCGCAGTGGCTGGCTGTCAGGACCCAGTGGAATGCCAATGCGCTTGACGGTGCCAAACAGCAGACGGGTCAAATGCAGTTGCCGATTGACAGGCTGATCGAGCAGGATGGCGCTGATGCGGCGTGTGCCGGAAGGCGTCACCGCAGGTGTTTTTTCAGTGCTTCTTTTCAGAGTGGCGTTGAAGCTCGATCGCAGCACCAGCACGGCAAGGACGGGGCTGTTGACCGATTGACGAAGGATGTGCTCCGTGGCGCGAATGCCAATGGGTATGAAGAGATCGGCGGCCTGATCGATCTCGCGGCTATTTTTACGGAGTTCATCCAGATTGACTATTTTCAGTGATATATCGGCGGCTGGCTGTTCACCGATGCGGCTGACGATGGCGCCGAGAACCCGTTGATAGGCACCATCGTCACGGCTGGGGACAAGGGTGACGTTGAGGGTGCTGGCATACACGTCCAGCGAACAGAGCATGAGCAGGCACAGAGCGGCGGTGCACCTGAGGAGAGGAGGTGTGTCGCTGGGGCCTGCTGCTGGATGGGTCGGCATCCCTGTTGTATTACCTGTGGGGTAAGGGGCGCTAAATGAATTTCACGTCCAGTGAAATGTACTGCCGCCGTTCGAAGATGTTGTCGTTTCGCCAGTCGATATAATCATTGTCCGGCAGTGCATTTTGCACGATGGCGGCAATTTCTCCACGTATTTTTCGCCCGCTGAAGGCCAGTGCGAGACGCAGGTCGAGGCGGCGGATGGCGGGTATCGGCTTGCCTGAGCCCAGGCCATCGCTTTCGCTGACGTAATAATAGGCCAGGCTGCCGTTGATCCGCCGTGGGAATTTCTGCATGGCGAGGAAGGAAAAGATCTGTTCGGGGGCCGTCTTGTTTCCCTGGTCCGGCAACAGTTTTGGCAGTGCGCTGTCGAGTTCGGTATAGGAGTGGGAAACGACGAAGCGCGTATTTCTCACTGGCTGGTAGTTGATGGTGGTTTCCACGCCCTTGATGGTTGCGTCGCCAAAGTTTCCTGGAACCTCATAGTGGAAATCATAATAATCCGTCGGTTCATAGATCTTGTTTTCGTCCATGTAGATCAGTCCCCCCAGCTCCTCCCTGTAGACCTTGATGTCGAGGGTGAATCCTTTCTGGGGCAGGGATGCCATATAGCCCAGTTCGTAGGAGGTGATGGTCTCCGGTGCAAGGTTTTCGTTGCCGCGCCACATGGTGCTGACGAAATCGGAGGGCGTGGTGGGGAGGGTCGGCAGATAGCTGTCGTAGACCGGTACGCGGAAGTTGGATTTCGTCTCGGCCAGGGTCGGCGAGCGGGTGCCGTGACTGGCGGTGAGGCGTATGCTGTGCACCGGGTTGAACAGGTAGTTGAAGCCGATGCGGGGGGCGAAGTCGCTGCCGGCCAGATCGGTCTTTTCCCACATGGCGCCGGCGTTGAACAGCAGCTTTTGTGTCAGATGCCATTCCAGGTTGCCGAAGATTCGATAGAGATTGTTGATGTAATAGAGATCCTTGAAAGGTATTTCCGCAGTGCCGAAATAGCCGGGGGCGGTGGCCGCGTCACGGCGAATACCGCCCCCCCAGACGACACGGGCATTGCGGGAAATCTGCCGCGTATGCTGCAGCTCCATGTCCAGGCGGCTGGCCTTGTACGAGTTGTCGGCGACCACCCGGCCCAGAACGGGAATGGTGACGTCATAGATCTGGGCGGTTTCCTCTTCGATGTAGTAAAGCTGGACGCTGACGTTTTCGTCCATGGAAAGATCGTGCTGCCAGCGGACTTGCGCAAAGTGATTCTTGTTGTTTTTTTCGTCTTCGGCGTTGAGGGTCTTCGAGTCCACGCCCATTTCACCGTTGTTGAAGCCTAACTGGAATTCCAGGGTGTCGCTGGTGGAGAGCTGGTAGTCACTGCGCATGTTGATCATGCGCACCTGGTGGCTGTCGTAACGGTCGGCGAAGCCGGTGTCGTGTTTGTAGCCCAGCGTCAGCCGGTAACTGAGGTCGCCGCGGCTGTCGCCGTAGCGCAGATAGGCGTCGCGGATATCGGTATTGCCGACGTTGGCGCGCGCGAACACGCCGGTGGTTTCGCTCGAATGGCGGGTGATGATGTTGATGGTGCTGAGAAAGGCGTTGGCGCCATAGCTGGCGGCATTGGGACCGCGAATCACCTCGATGCGTTCGATATCATCGATGGCCAGGGGCAGATCCGTCCACTTGGTGCCACCAAAGACCACGGAATAGACCGAGCGTCCGTCCACCAGCACCTGCATGCGGCGCGCCTGCTCGTTGCTCAGGCCGTGGTAGGTGACGATGGGGGTGTAGCCGTTGTCATGACTGACCACGAAGCCGGGCACCAGGCGGAACAGGTCGGCGATTTCGCGCGCGCCGGAGGCCTTGATGAGTTCGCGGTCGATGATGGTGGTGGCCACGGGGGCCTCGCGGGCCGGCTGGGAAAGCCGTGTCGCCGTCAGCACCACCGGCAGTTCACCGAGAAAGTCTTCTTCTTCCGCGAACGCCGGGTCTTCCCGGGGTTCAGCGGTGGCCGAGACGCCGGATGTGGCAAGCAGCAGGGCGGGAAGGAGTCGATAAAAAAACGGCTTGTGGTACATGCTGGCCTCGAATACGTGCAGGGGCGGATTTTCCACCCTGTGTGTGGGAGCGCTTCCTGCCGAGAATGGGGTGGCTGCGATGCCATTGCTTTTCAGCCATTTTAACAGGCATGACGCCGATGTCTCTCGATGCCTGGCGCGGTTTGTCCGCCAGCACAGTTTGTCCGCCAGCACTTTGCAAAGCTTGGGCGATGGATTAAATTAGGCCCCCCTTCGCCAGATCCCGGGTATCGGCCATGACCTTTCCAACCATTGAGTCCTTCGTCGGCAATACGCCGCTGGTGCGCCTGCAGCGCCTGCCCGTGGCCAACGGCAACACGATTCTCGTCAAGCTGGAGGGCAACAACCCCGCCGGCTCGGTGAAGGACCGGCCGGCCCTGTCCATGATCCAGCGCGCCGAGGCGCGCGGCGAGATCCGGCCCGGCGACACCCTCATTGAGGCCACCAGCGGCAACACCGGCATCGCCCTGGCCATGGCCGCGGCCATCAAGGGTTACCGCATGGTGCTGATCATGCCCGAGCACATGAGCGTGGAGCGGCGCGGCGCCATGAAGGCCTTCGGCGCCGAGATCATCCTGGTGAGCCGCGAGGCCAGCATGGAGGGCGCGCGCGACCTGGCCCAGCAGATGCAGGCCGAGGGCAAGGGGCGGGTGCTGGACCAGTTCGCCAACCCGGACAACCCGCTGGCCCATTACGAGGGCACCGCCCCGGAGATCTGGCGCGACACCGGCGGCGCCATCACCCACTTCGTCAGCGCCATGGGCACCACCGGCACCATCATGGGCTGCTCGCGCTATTTCAAGGAGGTGAATCCGGCCATCGAGATCGTCGGCGTGCAGCCCGCCGAGGGCGCCTCCATCCCTGGCATCCGCCGCTGGCCGGCGGAATACCTGCCGGCCATCTTCGAGGCCTCGCGGGTGGACCGCGTCATCGACGTGACCCAGGAAGACGCCGAGGACACCACCCGCGCCCTGGCCGCCCGCGAGGGCATCTTCGCCGGCGTCTCCTCCGGTGGTGCCGTGGCTGCGGCGCTGCGCCTCTCCGCGCAGGTGGAGAACGCCACCATCGT
>Ga0256839_1001168_pt1 | contig 32496 bp, 28 predicted proteins | sample 354166metaG_FD_185968 | JGI IMG/M metagenome (GOLD analysis project Ga0256839, IMG submission 185968) | Hydrothermal vent microbial communities from Mid Atlantic Ridge, Atlantic Ocean - 354-166 | ecosystem: Environmental > Aquatic > Marine > Hydrothermal vents | place: Atlantic Ocean: Mid... | reverse complement strand
TGTACTAACTAATGATTTAATTAGGTCTAAAGTCCTCTTAGCGAGTAATTGCTAAGATTAACCTCTTGAATTGCTGGAAACCCTTAAAGTCGAATTAACTACAACGTAGTTCGAAAGGACAAGCGTGAATGTTTGAAAATAATTCGGATTATAATAGGCAATCAGCAGCTAAGTCCCTAAGTCGTATTAGATATGGGAAAAGTTCAACGACCAACCGGTAGCGCGGTGTAGGGTACAAGCGTGCCCGAAGCGGGAGGCTCCTCTGTATAGAGGATGAAGATATGGTCTATTCTTTAGTGAAAGCTAAAGCTGCAAGTAATGTTGCGGTCTGATAGTAGCGATATCAGGCGAATATAAAGTTACAGGTATACAAAATACACATGTTGTTCCAATCTCAGGACAAGTACAGCCAAAAACTCGTACTGGTTATGATTATGTCATGCCCTATAGAGCAAGTAGTAAGTACGTTTTAATGGCACCTCAAGCTGGTAAAGTTCTATCTTTATCAAAAACTTCTATTGAGGTAGAATATAAAGATAAGACAAAAAAGAAATACAAATTAGGAGAATGGTATAGTCGTCCGGAAGCGGGAGCTTCATATAAACATAGGTTAGTTACATCATTGTCGAAAGGAGATAAGTTCAAGGAAGGAGATCCTATTTATTACGATAATTCATATTTTGAAATGGATTGGCTTTATGATGGTAAGTTAGTATATAAATCAGGTGTAATTCTTAGAACAGCTTTGATGGAAGCTAATCAAACATATGAAGATAGTAACGCGATCACAGCTTCTGCTACATCTAAGCTATCTGTTAGTTCTTCTAAAATACACTCATATATCATTAGTTATGATACAGTAATAACTGATATGGTAAAAGCAGGTGATAAAGTAAAAACAGGTGATAAATTATTTATCATGAATGAGTCAGCAATTAATGAAAATATAGATGCTGATACTAAGAAAGCATTGATGGAGTTGGCTAGGAAATCTCCTGGATCAAAATACACTGGGACTATTGGTAAAATTATTATTTATCATAATGGCGATCCTTCTGAAGCTACAAATAGTATAAAGAAAATTATTAAAGAAGGTGATAAGGAGTTATCAAAAGAGAAAGGTAAGAAGGTTACCGGCGATACAAAAGGGCAATTATTAATAGAGGGTAGACCATTACCAAAGAATCATATTGCTATTTTTATTTATGTTGATGTAGAAGAACCATATGGTTTGGGCGATAAAGGTATTTTTGCTAATCAATTAAAAGCCACCACAGGTGAAGTAATTAAGGATGATATAGAGACAGAGAACGGGGATGTAGTCGAAGCGTTATTTGGTGATAGGGCGGTTTATGCCAGGATAGTACTATCGCCAATGACGATTGGTACTACAAACGCATTATTAACAGTAATAAAGGATAAAGCTGTTAAAATGTATTTTGGTTAGATATCGACTAGTTTGATATCTTTTTCAATAATTATGTGTTGTGGTTATCAGGCTAGTCCTACCACAACATATATTTTTTATAGGTGTTATATGAAACTTGATAAAAGTTTGTTGTATGGTATTCACAATACCGCAATGCTGGCCGTTATTACTGATATTTTAGTTGAAATAATGGAAGAAGAAGATAGTATTTTCTCAAGTATCTCTAAGGAAAGAGTTTCAGATATTATCATATCTGATCTGAAGAAAGGAATTGGTTCTGTGGAGGTTAAGAAATGAGAATTAATAAAGCCGTTGTAAACACAGTCTCTGGATTAGCATCTGAAATAACAGATAAGAACCAGTATCTTGTTGGTAAATATGGAACAACACTGAATGATTTATCACAGGTAATACAAGGAAGTATGGCCGTAGCTGTAACAAATCCGCTTGAAACAACTAATGCGGATGAATACGTTACAACTATGGCAGAATATATTCTTATGGAAAAGAATGACGTAGATATTGGGCAAGTCTTTCGTGATAATGTTAAGGAAGTACTATCTGGAAAACTAAAATCAGATCTTTCATTTATGAGGACTGTTATTAAACCTGTTCTCATGGATACTATCGAAGAAGTTAGGGAGAAAGTAGATGCCGCTGAGAAAGAACTACAGAAGTCTACTGTAGAAATGGTAGTGCTTCGTCTTCCGAAACTGATGACGTATCCGGAAATGGATGATTATTTCGAAAGCGAAACTACTCCTCCTAGGAAACTGATGATTAGTAGCGGACGCATTACGCTGCAAACTATTAGTAATCCTGATGTGTTTGAAGCATTTAAGAAATATAATAATAGTTCTATCAATACAGACGAACTTGTAGAATGGGTACAAGGTCTGGATAGATCATTAATGAGAACTTGGTTGGATACATATTTTACAAATATTGGTCCGACTAACCCAGCGTACCAAGATCTTAGATCGTCTATATCAGTGGCAGACGCAGATAAAGTATTTTTTATACATATGTTTGCCAGAAGTATATTGCAGAATCCACCCGCAACATATAAAGTGGATACTAGGAAATATCAAAGAGTACTCAAAGAGGTTGTAAGATACACAAGAAGTATTCTTTCTACAATTAGACGCATTATGGTCACGCGTACTGAAGGAGATTTTGTAGTAGCTACCGTGGTCGATAACAAGATTTATGTATATGGTCCTACACTGGATAGGTTCCTTGAGGAAAACCCCGTGGATGTCGTATACGGAGCTGCTGTAGCTAAAGAAAATCTAAGGATGTCGTATAGAACAATAGGTTCTTTGGTAGAACACAAGGAAGAACTTATTAACTTATGGAAAAGATATGTCAGTGTTCGTGATAAGGAACAACGTGTAGTTAATAAGGCCAAGGTCAAGATGATTCTTCGTGACGTATTTGTTAATAATTTTAACATAATTTCTGACAGAGAACAGGCTGTTAGGGATAATTATCCAGAATTATTTAATGTTACCGAATATCTTTCGAAGAGACTTGAAGATATTTTAAATGATTTGGAAGTTGATGAGTTCTTTGAAGACATGGATGAGGAAATAATGGAAATGTTAATGGAATATCGTTTTCCATATATGGACGCCAAGTCATTCTTCGATGATCTTCTGGAGATATCTGAACATAATACAGATATGGATCCAAAGGACGTAGCATCTATTGCTGGATTACGTTATATGATTAGATATATCTGTAGTAATTTGAGAGTCGTTCAGTGAAGAGTTTGACTTCTTCAAGCCTCAGGAGAAATCCTGAGGCTATCAAGAAAGCATTAATACAGAAAGATGGAAGTTTAATAGCTAACAGGGATTTAACGATACATATTCCAAAGAGATACGGGGACATTAAGTTAGGAATATTTAAAACAGATATTTATACCCTTAATTGCTATGCTATTGTTCTGGATGATAAGGAATACGCTAGCTCCATACTACTATCGTTCATAACACTAACACCATATAATCTTTCTGAAATAACAGTGGATGATGTAGAATATCTGGAACTAGAGTTTAGAAAAGGAGACATTATCGCACCAAAGTTAGTTACTACTGTACAGGACGATATTCTATATCCGGTAATTAATGAGTTTCTAATTAATGGAAATGTTCCGTGGTTTATTGACTACGAGGACTTGGGTGCTAGATTAATACGTACAGCCGGAACACATGCAGATTCTCCCGTATCTAGGTATCTTACGGGGATAGAAATGCTTGTTTCAATAATGGGTAGGGATTCGAATGATAGAACTGTATTGTACAGGCATTCGAATAAAAAACATCTCACATGGATTGGATTATTAAACGTATTCTATGCGTTCAAGGATACAACTAATAAGGTCTTTGGATCTTACATGAAAAATGGTTTGGTCGGTAGTTTAGTAAAACAATCCGATAGTGTCGAAAGAATTGAAGATTTAATTAGGAGATAATGTCGTGTCAAAACCTTATTATATTACTATTAGTAGATTGGCAAGTAGTGGTAAGAAAGGAGAACTTAAACCTGATAGCGAAGGTTATTATGAAGTAGTGCTAGGTGCACTTGGTGTAAGGAATAGCGGTGGGGCTTATTATCCAAAGGAAGGAAATATGGAAATGTTTTCTCCTAACAGCATATTGCAACGAAGAATAAGAAACGGACATTTGTATATGGAGCAAGGACATCCTAAGAGAGAACCAGGTATGACGGATTCTCAATGGTTGGAAAGAGTGGTTAGGACAGAAGAAACCAGACACTGTGGGCATATTAAAGAAGTAAGACTTGAGTCTAATTATAGTCCATTAGGGGAAAACTCTAATAATATTGTAGCGATTATAGGTATGGTTAAACCCGTAGGGGTATATAAGGATAATCTGGAAGAATATCTTAATACACCATCTATTAATCCAGCGTTTTCAGTTCGTTCTTTTACAAGAGATAAGTTTCAATCAGGTTGTTTATATAAATACTTCGAGGATATTATTTCCTGGGATTTTGTATCTGAACCAGGAATCGCACAAGCTACTAAATGGGATAGTCCATCAATGGAATCTATCTATAATAATATCTCGGAAGGTGTTGTTACTCTAGATGCGATTAACAAAGTACTGAATATCGCACCTCAGCAATCCTTATCTATGGAATCTTTAGAAACATTGAATCATATTAAGGAGAAATATAAGTCAACTGATAAAAAGATATGGGGTACTGATTGGTGAGCTTTATTAATTTAAAGCCGATAGTTACACCAACAATAACAGTACCAAATAATTTTTATCATGGTGAAGCTCTTTTAACAATTACTGTTGATCCGTCTTATGTAGAAATCGCTTCAGATCAAACGCACGTTTCTACTGATTGGTATTTCTATAGTGATGCTGCTGGAACAAATTTGGTAGAATCTAGCATCGGAGATACTACCAATCTGAATTACTATCCGTATTCAGATTGGGCCACGCCTGGCACCACATATTCCGAAGAGTAAAGTACTATGGAGATTATGGAGAAACCCCACTAAGTGCGTTAGAACGAATAAATATCCCGTGATTCATATACTCCATCACCCACAGTTTTCTGTGGGTGATGGAGATTTAGTGAACTAATTTCTCGGATACTTTTTCATGTCTTTAAAACATACAGTTAGTATACGAACTACATCGAAGCTTAGTATAAATAAAACTACGATTTCGTCTGATAAGATAGATAAACCTATTATTACAACACCGATAGATGGTAGTTCTTTAAATACATCACCTATAGTGATCTCAATCACAACGCCATCTATAGAACTCACCACCGGCGATACACACGTTTCTACTGATTGGGAAATAGCTCTAGATCCTACTTTTAATGAAGTCGTTATAGTTTCACATGAGGACACTGTTAATAAATTAACCAAAACGATTATACTCCTCACTAATAACTATTATTATATTCGTGCTAGATTTAGGACGGAGAAGTATATATCAGATTGGTCAGATACAATAAAAATACTATACATGGTTGAAGAACAAGGAAGTAGTTATATACCTGGATCTATCGATACACCTACAGTAGTATCGACCATTAGTCCTTTTGGTGTAGCGCTTAGTAACTTTACTCCTTTAGGTGGATTTCCTGGAATACATACCTCCACTGATATAGAATTTTATGAAATAGTAGGTGGTTTGAAAGGACCACAAATAACTACTTTGAATATAAATAGTGGAAATCTAACTACCATTGATCTATCTGGTGTTAGTGAATTATACCCATATAGGTCAGATGGATTTATTATTAATGTAAAATATGGTTCATCTGTTGGAGTAGATTCCTCCTGGTCTTCTGATTATACGTACCCTCCTCTTAACTTAAATAAACCTACTTTCAAGTTTGTAAGAGGTTCTACAAAAACTATATATCACTATAGATATACGTATAGTTCTAATGACTATAGCACAACTGCTTTAGGAAATTATATTTCCACAGAGTGGAAGTTTTATTCTGATAATGGCGGAGTAAACGAAATAGCTATAGGAAGTAACTCGTTTGATAACGGAACTTTCTTATTTGGATCATTGATATCAACTATTACAAATTTTTATGTAAAATACCGGTACTTAGGGCAATACGGATATACTCCGTGGAGCGATTTATTTAATATAGATCTTTTAACATTGACTGCTCCGGCACACGTTAATACGGATGTGGCTAGCACTACTATTACTTTCTCTGATTGGAATAGCGTGTGGGGTGGTAATACGGTAGATCAAAACCACCAAAGCAGTGACTGGGAATTTTACAGCGGATCTGATTCAACAAACTTTATATCTGGAACAGGCGGTAATGTATTTTCTTTAACAAATATCGATTATACAGCATATCTACCAGGAACCTATATTGATACAGATGTATACGTTCGGGTTAGATATAACGGAAATCGTGGTGCTGAAACTCAATGGTCGGCTAAAGTTCTTGCTAATTTATTAGTAAACTATACCGCACCGGTATTTGTAGCCAATGATACGAATGTAGGAACAATTACTTTTAGTGATTTTATTAGCATAGCTCCCGCCACACATACGCATAATTATAGCGACTGGGAGTTCTTTGATGACCAAATTATGACCAATACATTAGGAACACAATATAACTCTAGCGATCTAACATCTATAAATGTTAGAAGTTTATTCCCAACTAGACTTGATGTTTGGGTTAGAGTAAGATATACAAGTATAGAAGGAATAACAAGTCCATGGAGTGATGTGGTTCAATGTGTTTTAGATCCGATATTAACAGCACCTGTATTTGTTTCTTATATTACTTCTAATGATTGGGAACTCACCTATTCTAATTTTGCATTATCAGACCCTACCAATAGCTTTACACACGGAAGTACGGATTGGGCTTTCTATGACACACAAACTTCGGCCATAGCAATAAAGATAGATAATACCTCTAGGTTCTTGGAAGTAACTAGTACAGATAACCATGTGCCTTCTAGACAATCTGTCTGGGTAGAGGTTAGATATATTTCTACTACAGGAGTAGCGTCTGATTGGAGTATTAGAAAAGAGCTTATTATAACTAACCCTAATGTAGCCCCATATCTATTAGCCAAAGACAATGTCAATGGTACGATTACTTTTGCTAATATCAATACAGTCATGCATTCTGAACAAACACACCAGTATACCGATTGGGAATTCTTTAGTGATCAAGCTATGACTAATATGTTAGGATCTAGTTATAATGATACTACAGATCTTTATACGAAAGATGTTAAGACTTTATATCCGTCTGAAGTAGAAATATGGACACGTTGCAGATACCATAGTGTTCAAAATCAGCAAACACCTTGGTCACTACCAGAAAGAATAAAATTAGTATATGGGCCCAATAGTCCGCATATGACGACTTATGATGGAACCACAGGTAGAATAGATTTTAACCCATATATCGATCTGGTACCATTCGGACAGACAGGAAGTCACTCTAGTTCACATTACAGATGGTATAGTGATTCTGCTGGTACTACTTTCATTAGTAGTACTACCTATAGTAGTAACCTGCCTGCTGGAGGACTTACATATATCTATATGCGTACCAGAACACCTACACTAAGCGATGTGTGGGTAAATGTAAGATATAATAGTAGTTTAGGCTCTAGTAGTAGTTATTCTGAATTAGAGAAAGTTAAATTATTCAATACTTATAGACAACCCGTATTAATAGATAATGACCCAACTATGTCTACTGGTAGAATTGATTTTAGTAATTGGTCTACAGTAGGGCCAAACTGGCATAGCCACGCTAGTTCACATTACAGATGGTATAGTGATTCTGCTGGTATTAACTTTATTAGTAGTATTACTTATAGTAGTAACCTGCCTGCTGGAGGACTTACATATATCTATATGCGTACCAGAACACCTACACTAACTGATGTGTGGGTAAAAGTAAGATATAATAGCAGTATCAATATTAGCAGCCCTTATAGTGATGTAAAGAAACTACATTTATTCGATCCATATGTGGCTCCAGTATTAGTAAATAATGACCCAACTATGATCACCGGTAGAATTGATTTTAGTAATTGGTCTACAGTAGGTCCTAACTGGCATAACCACACTAGTTCCAACTACAGATGGTATAGTGATCCTGCTGGTAATACTTTCATTAGTAATATTACCTATATTAGTAACCAGCCTACTGGAGGACTTACGTATATTTATATGCGTACCAGAACACCTACACTAAGTGATGTGTGGGTAAAAGTAAGATACGATAGTGATGTCGGTCTTAGTAGTCCCTATAGTAACTTGGAGCAGTTGCATTTATTCGATCCATATGTGGCTCCAGTATTAGTAAATAATGACCCAACTATGATCACCGGTAGAATTGAATTTAGTAACTGGTCTACAGTGGGACCGAACTGGCATAATCACTCTAGTTCACATTACAGATGGTATAGTGATTCCGCTGGTAATAACTTTATTAGTAGTATTACCTATAGCAGTGATATTAGTACCGGTGGACTTACATATATCTATATGCGTACTAGGACACCATCACTAACTGACGTATGGGTAAAAGTAAAATATAATAGTGATGTCGGTCTTGGCAGTCCTTATAGTAACCTTGAACAGCTACATTTATTTGATCCATACGTAGCTCCGGTGATGATCTCTATAGATAATATTACCAGTAGAATTGATTTTAGTAATTGGTCTACAGTAGGTCCTAACTGGCATAATCATACTAGTTCACATTACAGATGGTATAGTGATCCTGCTGGTATTAGCTTTATTAGTAGTACTACCTATAGTAGCGATATGCCTGCCGGAGGACTTACTTACATCTATATGAATCAACATACAACTAATAACAATATATGGGTAAAAGTAAAATATAATAGTGATGTCGGTCTTGGCAGTCCCTATAGTGATTTATATAATGTTACATGGTAATCGTTTTTTTATATTCGTATATATAATGACTGAACTGAAGTAACTATATCAGTTTGTTTAACTGGATGGGCTATTTATTAAATAGCCCATCTTTCTCTTATCTCAAAAAACATGAGGATAATAAAATGTCTGAAACAAAAAATCCAATCATTGCTAAGTATTTTGGTAAAGCACCGGAGAACGTACAAGAATTGGCTAGGTCGGTATCTACCAAAGAGCCGGTTATAAAGGATTCTGAAAAAGGAATTACTGCCGAGTTTGAACTAACAAACGATGTTTTACCAAAAGGATTGACTAAAGCAACGATTAGGAAAGTCTATGAGTTCGAAGAAACGCTAAGAGGTGTGGTGGCTGGAGGAACCGCAAGGCTGGTAGAGGATCATCCTGGTAAGAAGGTACACGTAAAAGTGAAAGTGGGGGATATTCTTAGCGTGGATGGTTCTGTCCTGAAATCTGGTAAAGTAGCTACCAGAGTGAAAGTCGAGAAGACCGAAGCTATGGAAGATTACTTTGATTGCGTAGATACCTTCGTTAAGGAAAAGATCAAGTCGCTAGAAGCTAAGTAGTTTTGTGTATCGCGTCAGTTGAATCGATGGATAGTTAGTATTTCCATATACTAGCTATCTATCTAATATACCTGTGTGGTTGGAGGTTTCGTGAAGCTGAAAGGCAGGATAGTAATTAGAGAACCATATGAATCAGTTAGATATATAGAATTTAAAGGTGGGTTAGGAGCTCTATTAAAAAAGATGAAGGAATTTGGAAATGGAACTGAATTTATATCTAACGGACCTTTGACTGGTAGATACCACAATGGAGAAATTACTTGGTTTATTAGTCCAGAACAAGGACATGCGCTTGGACTAGAACCGTATGTCGCTAGGCATATTGGAACTACCAGATTTTCAAAACAATAGAATTATATTTGGAGACTTCTTGAAGCTGGAAGGTAAGATATTAGTTAGAGAACCATATGATGCGATTAGATATATAGAATTTAAAGGTGAGTTAGAAAGTCTGTTAGAAAAGATGAAGGAATTTGGAAATGGAACTAAGTTTGTATCTAACGGACCTTTGACTGGTAAATATTACGATGGAGAAATTATATGGTTTATTAGTCCAGAGCAAGGAAGATCGCTTGGATTAGAACCATATCTCACCAGACATATAGGAACTACTAGATTTTCAAAGGATTTATATGTCGTGTCGGTCGAGCCGATAAATAGTTAGTATTTCCATATACTAGCTATTTATCTAATCTACCTAGGTGATTGGAAGATCCGACTATCTTCGGATAGGACATGACCCGCTGTACCCGGAGGGTAGCGCCCCACCAGCTAGTTAGGTGGACTATACCGGTCCTCTTTTGAGGACTGCGATTTCAATGGAATATTACCAGGATATATAATGTCCCCCAGTGATCTGGTGCGTAGAGCATCGGAGCAGAGATCATGTCTAGTCAGTATGGTCAGTGGGTATGGATGCCCACATATAGACTACTGTCTAAGGACCACAGTAGTAGTCTATGGAATTAATATCTCCTGGTATTTAAATTATCAGGACGATAATGATTTACGGTGGACCGGATAATGTAAAGAAGTCCACCTACCCACAATACTGTGGGTAGGTGGATAATTACTTATTATTTTTTTCTTTAGTCGCCTTTAGACTCTTCTACACTACTGATGTATCCTTTCTCAGCTGCTTTCACATCCGGATGAATATCATCAATGAAGGCGGGTTTATTATATGGATTAGCTCCAAGAAGATTAACACCATCTAGGAGCTTCTGTGCCAGTTTGTTAGGACCGATACCCGATTGATAAATTCCAGCCCATTCAATGGTGATCTCGTTACCAGCACCACCATCTTGTTTGGCTTTTTTACCAATAATATCTCCTGTATTCTTTGGATACATTCCTGTACCAATCCATGACTTCAGTGGGCGTCTATGTGTAGGGTCAGGTTCCGTAAACAATACGGTCATGCTGTACCAGTCAGCTAGCGCATCATCTGGTGCATCGTTCAATGTACCACTCAATGCGTATTTAGCATCTGGATCCATCATGCCGTATACGATCCAGTTATATAGAAATAAAGAGACCGGAATACCATACTTTTCACGAACTGTAGTAGTTACCTGACTACGAGCTCGTGTGACGTTGGTATATTCTTCCATCATCTCACCACCCCCACCTACGGGATGTTCCTCTGTATCAACCGTCAGACCCATATTGAGTCCATCAATATTATACGTATGTACCTCAATAAGTGCTTTAAGACTACTTACCCATTTTTCTGGGTTAGGCATTAGTTCAAAGAACTTCGGTGCTTCCAGAACAAATGCTACTACATCTCTATTGATATATGCTTGATTTGAAACCCATTCTGTAAGGTTAGGACTCCAACCAAACTGACCACCGTAGTCAAGATCCAACATGGGTGTATCTGATTGATTGTAAGCCTTATTCGTCAGAATCGCATTAGTTACTCTAGCCATTATCTACCCCTTATGCCAAATCGCCGATGCGATATGTTTCAATCTTCAGTGTCTCTACAGTCTTCATGTTCGGGGCATATAGTTTAATTACCAAGGTCCAACTATAACCACGCAGCGTATCCGCAGCAGTCATGAAGGCTTCTGGAATTACTACAAACCGATCATCAAACTTATCTTTGACGCGCTCATTGACAAAGTCTTTAACCCTCTGTGTCAGTTGTGCATCTGTCAAAGATGAAACACCAGTGAAATTACGCCATGCGTCCCAACCAATCTTATCGAGCTCTACAGCAGCCATAGCTGTAAGATAAGCATTCAACACAGAAGTATCATTGTCGTAGACAGTCTGTGCTGCTGGGAAGAAATAACGTTTTCTATCAAAAGGCTGTACCCATACAACTTGTTTATCCCAAAGAATAAACTTCGTATTAGCTGGAATGAAATCAGCCTCAATTTTGTACATATCTTCTACGATGTTACCAGGCGCACTATCAAAAGAAAAACCTGACTTCCATTTACTTGTTCCGGCACCCATGTATCGGGCGGATTTGATAGCAATTTCCAGTAGTAATGGTGCTCTCTTAACATATGTGTGGTTCCTAACCATACCTGTCTGAGACACAATCATTGCTCTAAATACTTTAGTTCCATAAAAGTCTGAATCTGGGTAGGCTGCAAGGTTAGTAGCCAACGCAGTAGCAGTCGCTGCATCGTCAGATATACTTGGCGCTGGGTTTCCTGCGATATATGTGCTAAGGTTAAGGAATGTATCTTTCCTAAGTGCTAATACAGCCATTAAATCTTTCTTTGTTTGAAGTGGGAAACCACTATCATAAAAGATTGATTCAACATTTACGGCATTATCCTGCACTCTACTATTCGGATCCAGATATTCCAAAGCCTTTGCACTAACTAAACCAGCAAATAATGAATCTGACATGGTTCCATCTGAACCATTTGCCATTAGATTATCTGTAAGTTTAGTAAAGTAGATACCGGCGTTAGCGCCGCTTGCTAACCTTACACCCTCATATGGTGCTCCATTAGTACTTATACAGCGAACAAAGTCAAAAATATCAGTAGGTGTGGTAGCTTGAGATGGATCACCATCGAACCAAGCAAGATTATACCATGCAGGATTAACACCTGTAACTGTAGTCATTGCGGCAGATTCTGCTGCCTTCATAGCTGTGAGAATTGTATCTATATTTGTATGATAGACATTAATTTCTTCAAAGTCAGAAAAACTTAGCGGATATTTTGGATCCTCGGTATTCTCGTACCAACTAAGGAATTTCTTCTCAAGATCTAGTTCAGCTGTAGTAATTCCATTAATAGAATCTTTCTTAAAACTAAAGAGGGTTCTTGCTTCTCCAAAGTTATTAGCAACTGTATCAGCTGTTGATGTAGGATCTTTTTTACGTATGACTTCAATCCAGTACGGATATACTTCACTAGAAGATATAAACCCAGATGGAAGTTCATCATTTTTAGCAGGATAAATACGAATCCCTGCTAAGTTACCAAAATCACCAGGTGACTTTGCTTTAAGTTCCAAGATTGGATATTTTGTACTATTATTTAGCACAGTACCGGCTTGAGGGGTTAAGTTTCCAAAATCAGTACCCAGGTTAGCGGAGGCATGGGCTGTTAATTCCCAACGGATCCTTTTACCAGATACGGTGGTGGCTGGTGTTTCTGGAATCCTATTACCGGTATTATCGAGAATCCATGCGCCGGTGGCGGGATCTCTCTGATACACGGTCATAGCCGCATCATCACCAATTTCGCACCAGAGAATCAGCGATGCCGTTGCTGAGTCAGCTGGTACGACCCTTTCCAGCATAATACTGTTTCCTTCACCCATTACCTTTGTAGCAAACAAGGTAGCGTGGTTATAGTATTGTTTTGTCGTGTCAAATGAAGCAGTCCCATACATCAACTGCGCTTCAGCTGAAGTAACCAATTGTGGTCCAAGAGGACCCTTTTCAGTATACAGCCAAAACTTAGGCAGATGTGTTGGACGTGGAATAGGTTGTACCGGTACTTGTCTGGTAGACTTATCATCTCTACCTAAATCCACGACCGTGGGACTTGCATTGATAATAGATGTAACCATATCAAATTTCCCAAATTAAAAAATTGTTAACAAATTTCGAGTATACTATTTTTTCAGATAGCACGCGTACTCAAATTAATTGGGATTAATATCTTGAATACTTTTTTATTGGATGGTGATCAACGTGATTTATAAAACAGCATACGATACTACTGTTGGTAAAACAATCTATAGTAGTGAAAAAGATAAGATCACAAGAGAAATTGTGAAAGTTATTAGACAAGGACTTCCGGACGATTATAACCAAGGAATTCTTGGTACCGAATTAAAACCCTATGTTATTACTGGTTGGGATCCTATAGAAGATCATATACCTTCTTTTACACACCCTTTGGTAATAGAGGATAGGGATAAAAAGTTTATTGCAGTAGACGTACGTCCGTTTGTAAAGAAGGCTATTCCACCTATCTTGAACGCAGAAGAATTAATTAGAAATAAAGTGGAATATAAATACGCTGTTAATAAACTTATCCTTACAATGGATTGGATCGAATCATCAGACGCTATTGCAGGTCTTAATAACTTCGATAAACTTATTTATACTAACTGGATTACTAATATTCTTGCTTTTACTTATAGTCTTGATCCAGAAGAACGATTAAGAATTAAAATAGCTACATATCTATATTATAAAAGTCTATTGGTAGATAATGTAGAAGAGGAATATATGCAAGCTGGAATACTCCAGATAGGAAAATTAGTCGGAGTTACGTATAAGACTGGGTTAGAATATGCGGAGGGGTTAGAAAAGAATCCGGAAGGCATAGCGGATCTTCTAGAGAATCTAAAGAAATGTTCACCACGTTTAAATGGTATTACATTGGATTCATTTGTAAGTCTGTTAAGTGGCGGGTGGTTTGGCTTGGATAGGGTAAATAATATTATTATTGCTATTACCCATCCACCTACGTGGAATGCCATACTATATTCTCTGGTAGAAACACCTGCATTTAAAAGGAGTCAGATTGTTCAATCAATGCGTCTTTCTAAAGTACGGTCTTTAGAAGATGCTTGGAAAAAAGAGATGAATTCTATCATCCATGATTATATAGAATAGTAACTATGCCTACCCATGGTCATTTGACCATGGGTAGGTATTATTTAAGATTATACAATCAATTTGAATCTATATAGTCTTGCCCGATATGACGCGTAACATATTCCATCTCCTTTACCAGACAACCTATAGACTCCACGCACGGCTATTGTATAAATAGGCTCAAGTACTTTATTATTTATATCATAGGTCCAAAGTATGTTTCTAAATCTATTGGGTTTTCCTAATGTATTTACTACCATTATATCGTCCTTTAGCTTAATGCAGTATCCGTTCTTTATCGGTAATGGAAGAGTATCATGATAACCCCAACCACCCCAAGAATTTATTACATCAAGGCTCCATACGTCATAACTTGTACCTACTGCCGCCGTATAGGACATTCCAAGATAATATAGTTTATTATCGCTCCCTACTACCGGCTGGCTATTCCATATAGGTGTAAACAGCGGTGGCTTTTCTGATCTTACCCCCGTAACATCATCCCACATAACTGTTATTCCATCCAATACACCCCCGCTTTGATAAAATCTCCCTAGACTAATAATTGATCCTTTTCCAGGATGATATACCCCATAGTTGTCCCTAACCAGTGTATAGTTTGGATATAATGTATTTCCAGGACTCCATGTATTTGTTAATACGTTGTAATTTTTACCATCAAGATTTGAGTTACTATCTGTCCTATGGCCATATACTTCTGCTAGTCCAGTATATTCATTAAAGATAGCCGTATATCTATTTCTTCTTCTGGAAGTCGATGCTCCGATAGTCCAACTGTCTGACGCCACATTATAATACTCCACCTGCATATCTATATTATTATCAGCAAACTGTATAATATATTCGTTAAAGTTAACGGCGGATCCTTTGGCATACACGGTGCGTATCGTTCTTGTCCCCAGATTTGGCGGATCGGTCATTCTTTCTCTTGCATGAAATTGTCTAGTAGGTGTTATTTGTACACTGCTCCAGGTACTAGATACATTGCTTGTTAGTGCTCCTATTTCTTTTGTAACAATATTTCTTCTATAATACAACCTATATGTTTGATTTAAATTTAGGTCTTCTCTAACAAAATACATATAGACGTCTGGAACATTTAGTGTGTAATTTAAGATACTTGACTCCCACCCACCTATCTGAACTAATTTACCATTGACGTCAGTTATATAGTAAGATATAGCGGATTTATTTTGATCTTCATTATAGAGTCTATTAGCTTGATATATTAACGGTCTAGATGCAACCCCATACGTAGTCATTCCACCAACTTTAAAGTCAGAAACATCTGGGAAATTAGAGATGCTATTACCAGTAGTAAAACTAACAATATCAGACCATTCACTGAAACATTTGTCCCCTAAGGGTTTACATATATATCTTACTTTAATATAAAATGTTTTATTATTACTAAGCGCGCCAGTAGGATATATTCCAGATCTAGTTTCTCTAGGATTATAATAATACGCATCTTCTATAACGTTATTTATTTCTCCATTTTGATCGATACTATCTCCTATAACTACATGCACACCGAATAGGTTACTTCTGGTTGGTTCTTGTGCAGTCGACACGGTAATAGCATTAGTCATTCTAACCACGGTATCATTCACATTAGTTTCTCCATTAAATGGAGCCACTATGTTTGGTTTCTGTATATAGTATTTGTTTCTAAGATCAAATATTCTAGAGGATGACCACGGAGATGTTATTCCACCAGATATATATTGGCATCTCACATAGTAGTATTTACCGATATCAAAATAGTGAATCTCCTTACCATAAGATTCTTCATAAACTGGTGACGGATAGAACCGTCTATCTATATCATTACTACCATCGTAATTATATACTACTTCATATACCGGATTTATAAAACGTCTATCGTCGAATATTTGCCAACGTACTGCGGTTATTGGTATAGATTGTCCATAATATAATGGATCATACATTTTATAAAACAATTCTCCTGTTGGGGCTTTATAAAGACTTGTTGGTTGTATTGCCCAACTATTTTTATATAATGTTAGATTAATAACCGTAGGATCACTAGCTGTATTAGTAGGAGTGTGTTCATACGTTATGGTTATTTCGTAGTACGTTTTTGGTATTGACTGTGATATTGTATATGCTGGCGCACTATAGTTTCCATAATCATTTATGGTATAGGTGGTGTTCAACGATGTAAACCAGGTAGCGGTAGGTGTGTAGCGTCGTTTAACAACGATACGTACTACTACATCTGTCCTTGGAGGACCGCCATTATAATCCTTTAGGAATACATCTAATATAGGATCAGTTCCTTGTAAACTAGGATACGTTAGTTCTGGTGGTGGTAAATACACTTGTGTTATAAAACCATAAGGATTTGACCAACTACTTACAGTAGCACCAGATCTATATCTTACCCTAGCATAATATTGGGTACCTGTTAATAAGTTTGAAATATTTAAGGACGTTTTCTGTATAGAATCGCTATAGGCGGATAGAATAACGGAAGTAAAGCCACTATCTAATGCTACTTCCCAGTCGGATGAATCATGCGCACCAACAAACCCAGGATCCGTACCAAACGCAGAAGATTCTAAAAGCCTATTTACACCACCGTCTGTTAATATAGAAGGTGTCAATATTCCAGGAATATAATTTCTACTAAAATTAACTATATCAGACCATTCACTTGTCCAGTTATTTGAATTATAACGTATTCTTAAAACAAAGCTTCCATTAGTATTAATTGGTATAATCTTTGTAGTTGTTGGTGTAGCTGTAGTACTATCATATATAAGATTGGTGAACGTATTATCCGTAGCTATCTGATATGTGGTAGAAACATGTTGTTTATCTTCAATACCGGTTATGCTATATTGACTAGACGATACTACAAGAGAGTTACCTGTTACTACAAATCCGTTAACAGGACTTGTGATAACAGGTTTATCAATTATACTGTTGGCAGATTCTAATTCAGACACCAACCTATTATATGTCTTATTACCCACATATCCATCATACGGAACATTTCCCAAATAGTCTGCTTCTATTTGTCCATTTAATAGACAACCTTTTGTCTTCCATTTAGCATTTGAATTATATCGTTTCTTAGCCATAAAAAAACCTACGTTCCAAAAGCATACGCGCCTAAATACCTGAACCCACTATAAAATAAATATCCGTTATAATACCACGGAGCATTACCAAGATTACCTTCATCACTTATTATATCAAAAGTATTGTTTAAAGTATCATATATAAATGTGTAATGTTCCATATCTCCACCAAAACTACCTAAATCCACAGTAAAACCTGTTTTTGTAATAAGAATATAATTAGTACCTGTCATCCAACAACACTGTGTATCTCGCAACGGCCCAGGCATATCCCCTATCAAAGTCCATGTGTCTGTTGCAATATCATATTCCTCAATTCCAGTTTGTATTACATACTGTGGAAATGCTGGGTTATTAGAAGCGGTACCTCCGATGGTAATTATACTGTTCGTATTTTGTTTATATGCTTGTCCAAAACTCCATGCTTTATTTGGTTTTTGTGTTTTCTCAACAGGTGTGGCTGAACCATTATTCCACATATATGTTCTTCCACTATCCATAAGGTCTCCTGTTTGAAATGTTCCTCCAGAAAACCATCTGCCCTGTCCAGGAATATATATCATATTTCTACAATTATAGTTACTGAAACCGGCAGACCAATCTTGTCCAGCACTATACGAATCTGTAGTAAAATTATAATACTGTGCTGTAGTATTAGAATGTGCTTCTCTATTACCCCAAAATTCTACATTATCTGTATCTGGGTTATATACTACATTTAACGCTCCTTTAGGCATAACCGCGCTATCTATTCTAGTAACACCCCATGTACAGGGAACACTATTACAGTCAGCATAACTGATATGGAAAGCGTTTCCAAAAATACCAGAATATATATAGCTTGATCCTTTATATACATTACTGTAATCCAGTTGTCCAAATACAGCTCCATATCTAGCCCATTTTATAATTCCAGTATTCGTTCCCTCTGCACCATTACCTAAGTTAATATCATCTGTTCGTGTTACTGTAAATGTCTTTTCGTTCCATTTTGTAGCAATAGAGTTACCAGAATTGGAGCCATTTATTCTTCTCACTTCTCTATATCTAATTCTGTATTGTCTTCCCTTAACTAATGTCGCTAAGTTCAGTTTTTTACTAACACCAGTCTTACCATACCAAGCGTTTGTAGGATCTGGAATATAATAAGCAACTAATTCGTTTGTTAAAACATCATAAATATTAAATTGTAGTCCAGCAGATATATCAGTTCTTGGCGTATAGAATCTATCAAAATTAACAATAGTCGGATTTTGTGGTACCCCAATAGTGGTGCTTCCAGTTATTAATAGTTGGTTAATACCGGGTGTTCTTGGTATTGGAGTAGCCGATGTTGTAAATGTAACAGTGTTGGTCCAGTCTGTTCCCCAGTAATAGGGTTCAAACAAGTAACGCATTTGCAGATGATATACTGTGCTCGGATCCAATTCCCCAGTAATGTATTTGTAACATTTAGCCGGATCATTGTACTGGTATGGTTCATATTCCAAAAGATTAGCAGGATCTCCATTTCCATCCAGGCTGGTTCCTAATTTTGGTTGTATTCCAAAGAATTTTACATATAGTTTATCTTTATCATCAGTAATAAAAGATACTGGTGTTAACTGGAATACAGGACTACTAACATTGGTATCGCCGTTTATAGGTAATATAATCGTTGGTTTATTCGGATACCCAAGACCGGTAAGATCAAGCACTCTAACATCCGACCAAGAAGTAGGAATACCATTACTGTCTATTTTTCTAGCTCTAATATAGTATACATTATCCGGCACCCAAAAGAAAGCAGAGCCGTTTCTTTTCCAAGCCCAGTATGGAGATGTATAATAATGGCTATTAATCCCAGAGATAGGAGTAGTTGCAGTATGTACCATATTCGTCAATGCTCTATCTGAAAAGGCTTGATACTCTATTTGTGTTAAACTATGACCTGTAAACGTAGCGGCTCCTGTTAAATAATAGCTACTTTTATATGTATTACTTATTCCGTATGTAATATACCCACCTTGTCCACTATATAACGTGTAATCTATTATAGTATAATATGTGTTAGAATATGTAGAATAAACATACTGTCCAGTAGCAGCATCCAAATATCTCCATCGTGCTTTACACTCATACCTCCGTTTCCCACCAGGAGGTGCGGTATCCATATAGATATCATAATACCCGTATGGTTCAAAAATATGCTGAAAATTTGTCCATGCTGTCCATATAGGGTTAGGACTATCTGGATCATCCGTATAGCGCATCTCGATTACTATTTCTGGATTAGCATATAAACCAGCGTATGGTGCCACTACGATACTATTAGTACCAGCATCATGAAAAGTAGGGTAAACGATTTGCGGTGCCGGGAAATAAGTTTGTGCTAAAAACTGAAAAGGTGGCGACCAATCAGAACTTCTTGTGGTGGCATGGTATTTAACTCTTACCCAGTAGTATTGTCCAGCTGTTAAAGATGCTAATGTAATAGTTTGTAGATTAATAGTGTCTGCGTAACTAGTATAGACCATGGATTGGAATTGGTCATCTAGCGCAACTTCCCAATCTGAAGAAATTTGTGGTTCATTAAAGTTACCAAATGTTGTATAAGGTGTTGCTAATATTAATCTATTTACTTCATTAGTTATTGTTGGTGTGGTTATACCACTATCTAAATTCCATCGAAATGGGATTTCTTCACTCCACCCACCAACAAAATTGTTAGTAACGAATTGGGTTCTAATATAGTATTGCTGTTCCACGCCACCTGTCGGCGGTAAAGGTATTAGTTTCCCAAAGAATTGAGTTGTATCCGTATTATCATAGACAATATTTTGGAAATTGGGATCTGTAGATACCTGATATCGTGTTGCCGTTATTGTTAATGGTTCAAGACCACCATCCCCGGTAAAACTATTTGGATCGATTTGAACAACAAGGTTACTTGCGTCCGCTATTAATTCATCTTTTGCTGGACCAAGAACCCTTGCTTGACCAACAGGTGGTGCTGGTAATGTATCAAAAGTTTTAATGAGTTCTGCGAAACGTAATCGTTGAACATATTCATCAAAACGGATTTCTCCTAAGAAGTCCGCTAATCCAGAGATACTTATGCATCCCTTGGTTTTCATATATACGTCACGATAGAACTTATTCTGAGGACGATTTCCGTCTCTACGACTAGTCATAGTGTTCTAAACCTCCTAGCACCAGTCCAACCAGATGTATAATAACCAGATTCATAACGAACACGTAGATATAAATACTGTCCCGGTCCCATTGTATTGGGGGGTATAGTCAGTGTTTCTAAATTTGTTGTATCGGATAGCCATTCATAAACTACATTTGAAAAATCACTACTATCTCCAACTTGCCAAGTAGATGCAGTATGTTGTCCTATAAATATATCTTCTGTCTCATACGCTGTCGCTGAAAATATAATTTGTTGTGTCGAATCATACCCAGGTGTTCCGCTAGGACTAGGTGGTGGTGAAATAACATCTGGTAATTTAATTGGCGGATTAAGTACCTGAGCAGTTAAGTAAATAACCAGATTGGCGGGAACAAGATCATTAACATCCCCACCAGCAAAATTAGTGGCGTCTGTATTCCCGCTACACTCGTTTGTTTTATCGATATGATATGTGATGTTAGCCATCTAAGACTCCAAAAAAAAATTAAATAGTGATTTCGATCCAATCTGACCAAACAGAGGTTTCTGGTGGAGATGCGTACCGTACCCTAGCATAATAAGTTCCTGGTGTATTTGTTGTGGGATTCCATGTATAAAGATCTCCAGAAGTAACTGTGCTTGTTTCTACTATGTTAGAGAAAATATTATCAGATGCTAGTTCCCAAACGGTTTTCGTATGTGGACCTATCCAATATTGCGTGGTTGTATATCCGTTACCAGACAGTGTCAGTGGGGATTGGTTTGACGCCCCAATAATTGGTTTATTTATAAACTTAACACTTTGTAACGACGCGGTTAGCATATCTATCAAATCTTGATATAGTAAAAAGAAGTCAGGAGGATTTCCTTGCACTGTATCAGCACTACCTGGAAAACCCTCTTGATTATCGAAAACAATAACATCTTTACGAGCCATTTAAATCTCCAAAAAAATTAAAATTTAGATTTTTTCGACGAGGCTCTTATTCTCTCTAAAAGTTCCTCTATTGAGAACTCTTCGATAGCGCCCGTTGATTGCAATTCATTCATTACTAGTGTTAACTTTCGTTCAAGTATTTTTACTAAATATGGGTTCTTTTCATTTTGCAGCTTCTTAATAATTTCCCCAGCTTCTTTCCTTAATTTTACCGCTTGAACATTTTCATACATTTTCTTAGGATCTTCAGACTCTTCAACAGGTCTGTTTCTCATAATCTGTAATGTATCTAAATTATATTCTTTTAAGTGTTTTCCTTGAGTTAGCAACCAATATGATAGAAGCCACGCAATGACCATATCATCGTGTTCACCATCCTCATGATCTATTCTTCCGTTCTTTACAACAAGTCCTGTTAATTGATCTATCAAGACAGAATCTCTTACAAATTTACCTGTATACTTAACAGCTTGTGTTAGAATAGCCCCGTATAAATGATCGCGACTAGCTCGCCCACTGGCTGATGTAGCAAAGCCAAAACGTTTTCTATGTTTAGCATATAATTCTGATAACTGAGAACTATGTGATTTGAGAACAGTATTCGATAATTTGGGATCAGCATCTGCGTCTTGTACTATCCAATTAAACATACGTCTAAATGGATTCATCCCCTTACTAATCATCATTGTAGCTAAACTATCCATCATCATTAACCCAGATGACCGTCTTTCTATAATAAGAACCAGTTTTTCATATCTTAACAACCAGTCCATTAACCATTCTGAAAATGTAATTAGATTGGTTTCATTAAAATTACCCGCCGCTACTACTGATCCATCACTTACATTTCTTATTACCAAACTAATATCATCATTACCAACGGCATCAGATGTATCAATGGCGGCTATTAATCCTCCCGATTTATCAGCATTATTTATCAGTTTTTGGTTAATATACCATCGTGTTGCAAATCCATTAATTCGCGATATTTCAGTATACGGATCAGTTATCCTGGAATTTACTATTCTTTCTATATCTTCTTTTGTTAATGGAGAAGCTGATTTACCAGAAGTCCATTTATTTAAGAAGTCCCTATCAGCATCCTCACCGGACGCAATGGCTTCTTCGATCTTTTTCTTTAACCATTCATCAGTATAACCCAATTGTCGGTGGTTAAATGAGGCATTAACCATTAAACCATCGTCTGTTGAATTAGCTCTAATTACTTTCTCTAATTCTTCGTGGTTCTCACAATCAAATAGCTTTTCTGTCCATACCATGGCTTTTTGTAATAAGCCGTATATAAACTTTCCGCTTCTATCATCCTTTTTACCAGCGTTGGTTGTTAATATCGTTCCATATGGGTTACCAGACGCCGCCGCCACGTCTCTGGCGTTGGTACCTGCGGCTAGAGCGGCAGGCATGGTTATGTCGATATTATATACATTACTTACTTCGTCCATATGGAAGATAGGAGCCGTATGACCGCGCATAACGTTTGCAGCAGCCTTGATAGACCTCTGTGGAAGAAATCCACGGTAAACGTTCCCTAACGCATTTACCGTTACCATATGAGTATTATTAAGATCTTGCGCTGTAGTTAATTGGAAGTAATACGGCAAATGTTCTTCTAATTCCTTTAACGTTTCTATGGTGTCTGTTCTTAGTGGTTCCGATAATGTTAATAAGTTCATATTCGTATGTGTACAACGTATGTTTAATAACCACCTCATTAGACTACAGGTAGTTACTGTTTTACCAGTTTGTCTTGGTTGTACAACAATGGATGTAATATGGTTAAGAAATAACCAATAGATAGCTATCGTTCCTCTACTGGCTTTAAACCGAACAGCAGTTCCTGCGCCCTGTACAGGTATGCGTACTATTTCTCTTATATAATACCATGGATTATTTTTAGTTTCGACTATTATCTTAGCAATAGTCTCCATATCCAGGTCTGGATCATGTGGGTCAACTTCTGCTAATGACGGATCGTGTAATGCCAAAATAAAGTTAGCATTCTTGATCCCCATTTTTTCATATTTGGCTGATAGCTGTAGAAAAGATTCATTCATGGTAGTTTCATGTATGATACTGCCCGGATGTTTCTTTATCCAGTCTTCTTCGAATAGTATAGTCATTAATTTTTATAAGAGGCTCTTAAAAACAGATATGTAATTAAACCAACAGACACAGATGTCACGACACTAATGTCTTTCTTTTTACTAACCTTTTTAACAATACTTATTAGTTCTTCTTTATACTTTTGCTGATCATCTTCTTCTCTGCGAACACTCCATACGTTTTTTATATCTGTAAGGATGTTATATAGATTAGATCCATTGATGGATGTTTGTCCTTTTCTATTTAAATAATTAAGTGTGATAGTTATAGCTTTATCCACCACCTCTGTTATTTTTTTAGATTCCTTGGTTCCTGTAAAATTACTAGATAACCATTTTAATAGTCTAATAAGTTCAGTTTTGTCTATATGACCTCCGACTATCTTTACAACAACATCCACATATGTCTCATTAACCAATTTATGTTCATCTATTATAATGGCGTGCAAGTCTGTTAATATACTACTATATCCTCCTGTAATATCTCGTATGATCTCTCCACCCTCATCATCTTGTATGGTAGTTGACTTTGTGGTAATCTGCTCTCCCTGTTTAGCAACTTCTACTGTGAGAGAGTACACTTGCAGTAAGGCGCTTTTTAATCTACCACTCCCATCATTTATTGCTTTAACAACATCATCTGTTTTAAACTTCATTATTCTTCTATGGTTAACACCTTTAGTGCTTATAAAATCCTTAGATCTGTATATAAATACGTTATTCCATGTCCCCAACTTCTTGACTAGGTATTTATTACTCATTCTAGCTACTACAGCCATTCCTATGGCCTTTGTTACAGGATACATAAAGTACCTACTGTGTAGCGATACAAACGTCCTGTAAGCGAATATAAGGAACATATCCAAAGCTGCATCTTCCATCTTTTTTTCTATGAAGTTTTTAATGATCCACATTGTAATGATATTAAAGATATTAGAAGATACTTCGAAGTTTTTATTAATTCCTTTTACCTTATAGACTTCTTGTTGTAAATGATCTCTATCTTCCATAATGACGTCTGTAAAGAATTGTCGTGTATCTATAGAAGTAAACATTGGAGAATATACTCCGGTGAGATCGCTTCCAAGAAATAAATGATTATCTTCTTTTTTATTAATCCATCTGTATCTATATTGTTTAATAGATATAGCTAGTGCTTTATTTATCTTTAAATCATGGAGATTTTTTTCAAAGAACTCGGTTAAATCACGATACGACACGAGAGAATCCGTCCAAGACTTGTTTTAGATTAGAAGATATATCCTCAGATACAATAATCAATGATGTTTCTTTTGCCATCCTTCTAAGTTTTGATATATTATTAACTATCGTTCCTTTATTACCAACAAATACAACTTCATCAATTTCTTCTACAGATAATACATTACCTGTAATTTCTCTATATACTTCACGATCATACTCTATAGAAGGATATTTTTCTTTTAATATCCTTTGTGCTTCTTCTTGCCATTCCTTATCATAAATTACCAATGTATCTTTTTCTTTAGGAACATCATTTTCGTAGAAAATTGCTTCAAAACTAATAAACATAATACCACCTATTTAACAAAAATTGGAAGAGATTTAGTCATATCTAATGAAAGCGGACCCTTTGAATTTACAGGGCTTGTGGGTTTTTTGTTGTTGATGAAATCAATAACAATTCGTGCCGGTATTCCTATACTAACTATATCTGAGCAACTTTCACTATCTCTAGCAATAGCAGATATGATCGCCACTGTTCTCTTACTACGTCCATCATATATGGGTCCTCCGGATAAACCTTTATATAACGTAGAGGTATAGATCACCCTAGTTCCCTGAACAGTATATTGACCCTCACTACTCTTATGTCTTACTCCATCTAAATATCCATAACCTACTCCATATCCACTAAACTTATCACTAAGTTGTACTGGTTTTAACTTTCCAGTATTTGATTTTAATAAAGCCAAATCATTTTCAATATCAATGCGAACTACTACTGCTTTTCGTTTTATATCCCCATATCGTATATAAATATTATTCATGTTTTCTATAACATGGTAATTGGTAATAACTAAGTTCTTTTTAATAACGGTGCCTGTACCGGTAGATACGGTATCGTCCCCAGTACTGCGTACTTCTACTATATCAGCACTAGCTGTGAAAGACAGTAGAAATGTGGAAATAAAGACCATAAAAGGCATCAGTTGTTTCATTTTTTAACTCCAAGGTGATCTCACCAGATCACTTATGATCATTCCTATATTTAATTAGTGAATCCAACTAAACGAGGTTTAACTTGAAAACGATTTCCCCGTTCTGTAAGCCAAGAAATTGGTATGAAGAAATAACCAAACCAAAAGGAGTATTTAACATATGGTGTGGTGAAGAAGCACACGTGGTGGAAAATAAATATAAAGATATTCTTAAACCATATCATAAAGGCGTATATATAAGAGGAACACCAGAGCCGATAGCCACTGTGGATAAACCATTATTCGATAATAAAAGGAATAAGTTAACATCTATAAAGGATTTCAAGAATTTGGAAGATTCCGTATATAACGCAGATGGAACGTTACTTTTATCCAAGAAGTATATTCGACTAATGACTTTTAGTGAAGTTCCGACTGAGCCGTATAGAGGCTTATCGATGATAGCAGATAGTGTTAGAAAGTTATTGTGCTCCAGAAATCAGTATCCAGAGTTACTAACAGATGATCCGGTATATACTATATCTTCGTTATCTGATTATGAGTGGTTATATGATCATTTTAACGAAGAAGGTATAGAAATGATTAACCAGAATAATCTAGATCTAGAAGGAACATATGAAAATATTCTATCTGAAGTTTATGAAAAAACCGCATTATTTATAAATTATCAATTTCATGTAACACCCGCATATCCTTTTATAACAATAGGACATACCGCAGACGTGAGGGCATTAGCGTGGATGAAAGAACATACGACCCTATCCGATTAATTACCACACCTGAGCAATTAATAGAATCTACAAAACAATATTTGTCTGAACATGGTTTAAGAAATCCAAATACGGCGATAGCGTCATCTATAACACAGTCGATGATAACATTTATGCAGGGTTTAGGATATAGAGTCTGGGGTGATTATCAGAACAATCCTTCTGACTTCGTATATACCGTGTATTATAGATATAGGATTTTTCCTGAAATAAACATCTGGTATAAACAACACCGTAAAATTCTGGAGGCTTTTGATCCGTGTTTCATAAAGAACAATATTATGGGCAGCACATTGGTAACAACATTGCACAAACGACCGAGGTTAATAAAAAACCAAGTTACTTCATCCAGGTATACTCTCTTCTAGACCCTAATAACCAATTAATTAACGATTATCCAATGGAAGTATTATTGGATGATGCAATACCTTTGATTCCTATATATTTAGTAGAAGGTCCTGATTCCATAGAATGGCTGGAGCCATTAGTAGATCAATATGCTCAGGGTTTGGATCGAGAGAATTACAATGCAATGGATTCACTGGTAGAAGATGTATCTAACTTTATGATTAACTTGGCAAACTTATTAACGTATCTAAATGTTGTTACAGAACAACGTATTCCAGAAAGTTTGTCATTAATAAGATATGAGCAGGGATCATATACTGCTCTTATAACTGTCGAATATTTTTGATTTTTTGGAGTTTTAAATGCCTGTTACACTTGACCTTGGTAAGACATACGATATTACTACATACGCTCCATCGGTATTGGGTGGGATTTACAAAGGGTTGAAATTAGTAGATATATTAGGTATGGAAACAGCCACTTCGTACAGGGATGTGGCAAGTGTTCATGCTGAGATATATAGTTTGTTACCAAACGGAACACTCACAGATCCTTCTTCTCTTATTTATTATAGACTTAAAGATCCGACAAATAAGGAAATCATATTGTCACAAGCATGGATAGAAACTGCTACAGAGATAACAGTAGTGGAATTTCTCATCAATGTTCGTAACGCGGCAGTTGGTGATGAGATAACATTACGAAATTCTCTTAGCTTGGCTGGGTTTAATGACTTTGATATTCACCGAGTATAATGTCGAACCATCTATTTGAAAAACCTTATGCTTGGTATAAGAAACACAGGACCCGGTCTCCTATAGTAGTATATAAGAAAGCATTGGTAAAATATCTGGAGACGGTGACAAATAAATCAACACAGGAGTGCGAAGACTTCGTAGTAAATAAAGTAATGTCAAGGAAGACAGACCCTGTTGCTATTTTTTATGAGAGAGATCCAGATACAGGAGACAAGGAGATTGTCAAGACCACATTGGAACGGTACATCCTAAGTCTTATTACAGAGAACCTTAATGTAGCTCCATCGTTTACTTGCTATACAAACTATAGAGAACAAAGTTCTGTGTTAGTGAAGTTTACTCAAGGACGTATAAAACAAAGAGGAGTGCATAAAAAGAAAGCGATAGCAGCAAGAACGAAAGGAAATATACCAGTATTTAAAACACAAAATCTATTACAACAAGTCATGAAACGAGACAATAATTCCGTATCAGGTTTATTAACAGTGCGTGGGAGTGAATTATACGACTATAGCGCACACTATACACTTACATCAACCACACGCACTGTCACCGCAATAGGTAATACGACTACAGAAAGATTCGCCCTAGGTGCTAGATATTATAGCAATCCTGATCTAGTAATACAGGATATAGCAATGACAATGATATACCCAGAACATCAAGAACTTAAGAACGTTATAATAAAACATAATTTAACCCTCCCTACTGCTGATGAAGTAATGGAGACAGTTCTTCGCTCAAGCAGAAAGTATTGGGCTAATAGTAAGGAAGAAGATAGAATATATTATTTTTTATCAAAGATGTCTGATATTGATAGAGCTGTATATATCTATGCCGGTGACTTCTATCACTTTAGACAATTCAATCCAATAAAGTGTAAGGAAATTCTAGATGACATTAGCAAAAAGTATGTTAATTATAATGGTACGATAGAGGATATAAGAAATACACCAGATCCAATTATTAATCTAGTAACACATATCCTTTTGGATGAATGTAGAGGAATGGGTACCAGATATGAGGAATTTCCTAAAGAACTTTTGTCAGTGTTTGCATCCACATGCATTGGTGTTCAAAAAGGATTTAATAAGCATAAGGATATATTAGATGCCATATGTTGTACTCCACACATGCCAATCAACGGGGCTTATTTACCAGATATGGTAAGAGAAGGGATACTGTTAAGTGATACAGATAGTACCTGCGGTACTTATCAGGATTGGGTGGCTTATTATAACAACGATGAAGTTGTTTTCAGTGCAGAAACAACTGGACTAGCGGCGGCTGTGATGACGCTTACTACAGAAACCATATCACATAACCACAAGATGGTATCAGCATGTATGGGTGTTGATGATGAGTTCAAAGAAACACTGGCCATGAAGAATGAATTTACATGGTCTTTGATGTCTCCTGCTAACGTATCTAAACACTACTATGCGAATACAATAGTACAAGAAGCCAACGTTCTAAAAGAACCAGATTTAGAACTCAAGGGTGTACATTTAATAGCCTCAAAGATACCACAAGATTTAACAGAGCGAGCACACATCATGATGGAGCGTATATTAAGAACCATAGGAAATAATGAAAAAATATGCTTAACGGATGAAGTAAGAAGTATAGCTGAACTAGAGCAAGAGATAATTAGACGTTTAAAAGCGGGAGATCCCGACTTTAATAATTACGCTAAAATAAAAACACCAGAAGAGTACACCAATAATCCACTAAGTACGCCGTATTATAGTCAAGAACTATGGATGAATGTATTTAAAGATAAATATAAGATGGAGCCAACACCTCCATATATTTGTGTAAAATACAATACAACACTCACTACAACAACAAGGCTAAATAATTGGGTAGCATCTATAGAGGACACCACAATAAGAAGAAAACTTAAAATGTTCTTAGAAAGTACTAATAAAAAGACGTTACCAACCATATACTTAGACGTAGGAATCGTAGCAAATATTGGTGTTCCAGAAGAAATTATGTCATGCATAGATTATAAGAAAGTAACATTAGATATGTGCAATGTTTTTTATATTATTCTTGAAACACTAGGATATCATAAACACCCTGATAATCTAATCTCTGAGATTTATTAATATTCGGCTCAGACTCGTTGCAGTGAGTCTGAGTGCTTATTTTTTTACCCAAATTATTTTAAGCCATTGTCATATAGTCGTGTCGGTCGATACAAGGTCGTTAAAAAATTTATTGAAACTAATCTGGAGAAGGTATATGAATAGTGTGTTGTTGTTTGGTACTGTCTCACTTGTAGATGAAGTAGTAACGGATATGATAGATGAGGATGGGGATTTTTATGTTATTCCGTATAACAAGAATATATATAGCCGTGCGGTGAGTCCGACTAGGCTAGAAGCCTACGCTATAATAAAGGATTATATAGAATACCTCGAAGATATTAAGGATACCTATCGTGATGTAAGAGATGAGCTTATCGTAGTGGTTCCTGATATCCCTCCAACAATAATCACCGCAGCAGAGACTGTTGGATTTGACGAAGCACGCGCATATTTCTATAAACGGCTTCCTATGGGAACGATTCCTCTAAGACTTACAAAATCCAGCACCGCAATAGCTGAAGACGAAAAAACAATTATTGCATTGGCGGAGACTATCTGTGATCAGAAAACTATCTCTAAGTCATGGGTTGGGATAGCCCTTAATCAACTACCAAAGGCTGTTAAGGAATTTATCTCGAACGATTTTGAACAATAACGTACATCAAAATGCGTTGCATACTCCAGACAGGATCACCTGTCTGGAGTATGCTATTTTTTTTTCATAACCTACTTATGGTATGGAAAACGTTCGATACATCTAGATTAATTTTATTAGCTTTTAATTGTCTTTCTATTAAATCACGGAACTTATATTCTAGATTAAAATACCCCATCATAGACCAATAGAACCATAAAGCTGTCTCTTTATTCAAACTGAATAACTTTAACAATTCTATATAATCGGATGGAGAAGGTTTATAAAGTATATTATTTTTTAATTCTATTCTGTCTTTTGGGGGATCTATCGGAAATAGTTCTCCATCTAGTTTATCCAAACTTTTATCTACGGATAGATATCTTCCTATTTCCCATAAAATGTCCTTTCTTATAGTGGTTCCTGTTAAGATACCTCTATAAGTTCTTCTTCCATAATATGGGAATAAAACTTTATCTACTAAATTCATAAGAACATCAGTATCCTTAGACTCAGAACATATTTCAACTACTTTATCCCAATCCTCAGAAAAGAATTTGAGAACAATATCCATATCAGACAGCATACAGATGCGCATAGCAATAGAGCCACAAATATATTTTCTTCTACTCCCTATACCTGTATTAGAACTAGCAGGAAGTGTTTTAATATCTTTAGGATAAGATATGTCTTCAAAGACTCCATAGTTATCGAGATCAATATCGCCAATATCGGTAATAAATTCTATTCCTTGTTTTTCAAGATGCTTGGCAATTACAGTATTTCTTCTTGAATCATCCTTACCAAACACACTATATACTTTTTCTACTTTTGATATAGTGCTGGCGATACCTTCCGTATAGTCCATAAAATAAATACTTTTATTTGTTACCCAGTAATCAAATAACTTATTTTTGAATTTATTCTTTGTGAGTTCTTCCCATTCCGAAAAACTAGGTGTTTTAATATAGCTATATCTATCTGTCCAATAATAATACCCGGTTATTCTGACGCCGTTAATAATTTCGGTAAACGTATCTGTATTTGATACGACATTTAACCATCCGTCCAGAACACCAAAATAAGGAGCTGGAGATATGTATCGTTCTGTTACAGATAGATCTGTTAATCGTCTATTATGGATGGTTAAAATATCTTTTCTAAAATCAGTGCCTGTTTTTGCTTTATTATATAAACCAAAATTATGAACAAACGGATAAGTTTCTATCAACCCCATATCACCTCCAAGTTAGTCAGGGGATTAAATCGCAAATTAGTTAATTTTATTGATATATATAGTAGTTGAGATCAAACCAATAAATTAATGAGGTATTTAAAATGTACAAGTTGAAGCTTGTTCCAAACACCATGCTCCAACACAGTACTCACCGGAAAGGAGTTATGGGATACAAATCCACAGACGGCTGTGGTTTCATAGATTGGGACATAATAGAAACAGACATCATTCCAACTGTCGAACAATGGATATCATTCGTGAAGGACGGGGTAAAAGTATGGAATAAACACCTAGTATGGAACGATGATCGTGAGGATGAATATGGGGAAAATGAGGCATGGATCAGTGCCAGAAAGATCTGGCATCAGAAAAACCGGATAGTCATTAAGACCCATAGTGAGCTGTAAATCTATCACAGTTGATTAATAAGCCGGACAGGATAACCTGTCCGGCTATCTGATAATAACTGGTTTATTTTTTTCTTTTAAAAACACTATATTTGATTTACTTCCCTGGCTTCTCCCATCCCATATCACTAAAGC
>Ga0256839_1001167_pt1 | contig 32511 bp, 27 predicted proteins | sample 354166metaG_FD_185968 | JGI IMG/M metagenome (GOLD analysis project Ga0256839, IMG submission 185968) | Hydrothermal vent microbial communities from Mid Atlantic Ridge, Atlantic Ocean - 354-166 | ecosystem: Environmental > Aquatic > Marine > Hydrothermal vents | place: Atlantic Ocean: Mid... | reverse complement strand
CGGGGTGACGAAGAGGAAGAATCGGCCGGTGGGGGAGGCTGAAGTGCGCATGGATCACCCGTCGTTCCGGACCAGGGAACCGCAAGGTTCCCGCGATCCGGAACCCCGAAGTGCGCGCCAGAAACCGGCGTAGCTCACATCACCGGATCGGGTCCGGGACGGGCGCGGAACCTTAGTATCCGCTGCGGATGCGACCGACCGTCGTGAAGCTCGCGCGCACCCGCATCGGGTGCTTACGTCAACCGCGAGATCCCGGATCTTGCCCCTCTCGGCCTCGTCCGGGATGACGAAAAGAGAAAAACCTCGTCGCTCGGGACGGGGGAACCGCAAGGTTTCCGCGATCCGGAACCCCGAAGCGCGCGCCAGAAACCAGCGCGGTTCGCACCACTGGATGGCGCTTGGCGCGGGTCCCCGGGTCAAGCCCGGGACTGCCCCGGGCCAAGCCCGGAAGCGCCCGCTGCAACTTAGCCTTCCGGCGCTTCGGCGTCGACGAAGAGCGTCTTGGCCTGGGTGTAGAGCACCTCGCCGGGCGCGGCGCCCTTGGGCCGCCAGACGTGTTTCTTGAGCGTGTAGTCCACGGGCACGTTCTTCTCTCCGCGGGCGCGCGAGTGGTAGGCCGCCAGGCGGGCGGCGAAGAGCAGCGTTTCCAGCGGTACCGGCTTGCCGCGGGCGCGTACGATCACGTGCGAACCGGGCACCCCCTGGGCGTGCATCCAGACGTCGCCCGAGTGGGCGCTGCGGGTGAGCCAGTCGTTTTCCTTGCGGTTACGGCCCACCCAGACCTCGAAGCCACCGGGCGCCTCGAGCCGGAGCCCGGGGCCTGCGGTTTCGTGCCGCCGCCGTTCGCGCAGGCGGCGCTGCAGTTCGGCTAGGGGCAGCTTCCGGACCGTTTCGATCTCGCGCTCGAGCGCCTCCAGCTCCCGCCGAGTGCGCGGGGCTTCGCGCTCCGCACGCTCCGCGCGGGCGCGGGCGCGTTTGGCGCGGCGGTAGTAGCGCTCAGCGTTCTCGCTGGGGGAAAGGGCGGGGTCGAGGGCGATATCGACGGGTTCGCTGCTTTCCCAGTCCTCCAGCTCCACCTGGCGGGCGCCGCCGGGGATTTGGTGGGCGTAGGCGAGCAGGAGGTCGCCGTAGCGCTGCCAGCGCTCCGCCTTCACGAGGTCCGCGTGGGCGCGGGCGTAGTCCTCGAGGCGGCGCGCGAGCGTCTTCTTGCGGCGCTGAAGGGCCGCGAGCAGCGGCTTGCGCAACGCGGCCTCGGTCTCCTCGCGCCAGCCGGGCGCGGGCGCCGCGCGGCTGGGGGTGGGGTCGTCCACCAGCGAGGCGAGGGCCTGCCGCAGCTGCGGCAGGTCTTCGGAGCGGACGCTGCGGTCCGGTTCCAGACCCGCGCGGTGCGCGGCTTCCGCGGCGAGCCGGGGCCCGAGGCCGTCCACCGTCTGCACCAGGGCGCGGGCCAGCGGCCGGCCCAGCAAGGGCTTCAGGTCGCCCTCCTCGAGCGTGCGCGGATCGATCTTGTCGTAGGGGGGCGGTGGGGTCCAGAAGAGCCCCGGACGCATCTGGCGGTAGCGGTTCTGCTCCGGGGTCACGACGCGGTCGGCCCCGAGGATGCGTCCCTCCAGATCGGTGAGGATCAGGTTGGCGTTGCGGCCGGTCAGCTCGAAGACGAGGCGCACCGGCGGCGCGTCCACGAAGCCTTCCTCGCCGCCGAACTCGAAGATCACGACCCGGTCCAGCTTGAGCTGTTCGACGCGCAGCAGCGGGCCGCGCGCTCGGACGACGAGCAGCTTCTGAAAGGAGGTTCGGGGAGGCCCGCCGCCGGCGTCCTCGGTGAGCGCCAGTTCGGGGCTTGGGGGCCGGTAGCGCAGCACCAGGTCCCGTCTGCCCGCCAGCGCCAGCACCGCGGCGTCTTCGGCGGGGAAGCGCCATCCCCGGGTCGGCAGCGGCCGTTCGGGGAGCGCGCGCAGCACCGCGGCGATCTGCAGACCCTCCACGGCCCTCACTGTACACGGACGCAAAGGGCCGCTACGATGGAGCGCGTGAACGGGGCGGTGAAGCGGGCGTTCTTCGGGGGCATCCTCCACGGAGTGATGCTCCAGGCCGCCACCGCGCTCACGAGCCCCAGCACCGTGCTGCCCGCCTTCATCGCCCACCTTACGGGTTCCAGCGTCGCCGTGGGCGGCGTGCTCAGCGCCCTGGCGCTGGGGGCGGCGCTCGCCGGTCTGCCGGCCTCGAGCTGGGTGGAGGCGGCGCGGCGCAAGAAGGTCTTTCTTTACCTGGCCATCTGGACCCGCGCCGGGGCCTTCGCGGTGCTCGCCTTCCTGACGGCCCGATACGCGCTCGACGGCCCTGCACTCGTCTACACCGCCCTCGTCGTCTTCCTGGGGTTGTTCGCGCTGGCCGGCGGGTTGGGCGGCGTCGCCTACCTGCCCGTGATCGGCAAGGCCATCCCCCGGCGGCTACGGGGGCGCTTCTTCGGTTGGCGCAGCCTCCTAGGGGCGCTCTTCGCGGCCGGGGTGGGCCTAGCGAGCCGTCCGCTCTGGGCGCGTTTCCCGGACGGCTACGTGCTCGCCTTCGCCTTCGCGGTGGCCGCATTGACCGTGGGTTTCCTGGGCTTTTGGATGATTCCCGAGCGGCGTGATCCGCCGCGGCCGCGGGCCCCCTTGGGCCGCCACCTGCGCGGCGCCTGGGAGCTGGCGCGGACCCCCCGCATGCGCGGCTTCCTGCTCGCCTACCTGCTGACCGGGCTCTACTATCTGGCCTTGCCCTTCTACGTCGTGGCCGCACGCGAACACGGGTTGCCCGCCGCGTTCATCGGCTACCTGGTCGCGGCGCAGGCGTTGGCCGAGGGGCTCAACCTCTGGATCGGAAGGCAGATGGATCTGCGCGGCACCCACGTCGGCCTCGTCTACGTAGGGGTGCTGGCCCTGGCCATCCCGATCTCGGCGCTTCTGGGCACCGGTCTGGCGGGCGCCGTGGTGACCTTCGTTCTCGTGGGGGTCACGCTGAATGGGATCGAGAACGCCTACAGCGCCTACCTGCTCTCCTTCACGCGGTCGCGCGAGGCGGCCACGGCCACGGCCCTGATGGCCTTTGCCAGCGCCCCCCGGGCCTTGTGGCCGCTCGCGGGCGGGCTGATCGCCTCGGGCTTCGGGTACTCAGCCGTCTTCGCCCTGACCGCCCTGGGGCTCGCCGCCGCCCTCTTCTTCGTGCTGCGCCTGCCCCCCGACCGGCCGGACCTTGGTGAACTGGGCTAAAAAAGCCGTGTGCCCCACCTGGCGGAAATGGGGGTGGGCGACCGGCGGACGGACGTCCCAGTCTCGGTGGGCCACCTCGACGACGCGCCGGAGAAGGAGGGGCTGCCCTTCGGCCTCGCGAACCGCCTGCACGACCTGGGTGATGTTGGGCAGGTAGAGCACCAGCGACCGCCCGGTCTTGAGCGCGTGCACCGCCGTAGCCAGGACCTTCCAGGGCTCCATCACGTCCAGGGCCACGCCGTCGAAGCCCTCGGGTTCGAGCGCGGCCTCGGCGAGGTCGCCGAGGCGGAAGTCGACGTTGCGGGCCCCCCAGGATTCGGTGTTCTCGCGGGCGCGGGCCAGGAAGTCGGGGCGGCGCTCGTAGCTCACCACCTCACCCTGCGGCCCCACGGCCCGGGCCAGGAAGAGGGCGAGCGCGCCGGAGCCGCTGCCCGCCTCGAGCACCCGTTCCCCCGGCGCCAGGTCGAGCATCAATACGATGGCCGCCGCGTCCTTGGGGTAGGTCACGGTCGCGCCGCGCTTCATCAGCAGGACGTAGTCCTCCAGGCTGGGCCTGAGCACCCAGAGCCAGGCGTCCTTGGTGGTGCGCACCCGCCCTCCGTAGCCGGCGGCCATGATCTGCTCGTGGGTCGCGCCGCCCACGTGGTGGCCGAAACGACCCCCTTCCTTCAGGCGCACCAGGTAGCGCCGCGCCTTGGGATCGAGAAGGAGAACCCAGTCGCCGGGTTTCAGCATCAACGCTCGGCTTGGGCGGCGGCCATCCGCAGGTAGCGGTCGTAGCTGCCTGTGTCGAAGGGGTTGGGGAGCAGGAAGGGACCCACGAAGACGCTGGGGGTTCCGCGCAGCCCAAGACGGTCGGCCTCGTTGCGGTGCGCCTCGACGACTTCCCGGAAGGTGCGGTTGGCGATGCATTCCGCGAAGCGGCCCACGTCAAGGTTGAGCTGCTTCGCTAAGCCCACGTAGTTGCCCACGCCCTTCTCGAAGAGCGCATCGTGATAGGCCCAGAACGCCCCCTGCGCAGCGGCGCACTCGCTGGCTTCGGCCGCAGGCACGGCCTGCTTGTGAATCTCGAAGAGGGGGAAGTGGCGGTATTCGAACCGGGCCCGGCCGGTTTCGACGTACCGGGCCTTGATCTGCGCCAGGGCACGGTTGAAGAGCGCCTGGCAGGCGGGGCACTCGAAGTCGGAGTATTCGCGGATCGTCACCGGGCCGCTGCCCAGGACGTGCCGCGGCTCGCCAAAGGCCGTCGGGGGCACCTCGATGGGCGCGACGACGAAGGCCAGCGTGTCCCCGGGCTGGAAGGTCAGGGTGTGGCCGTCTCCAAGGCCCACGCTCACGGGCTCGTTCCGGGCCGCGATTCCAGCACCGTTCTGCTTCATCCAGTCGACGAAGGGGCCCTTGATGCCGGGGTCCCCGATGGCCGCCCCGATGACGTCGCCCGCGGTGGCGTAGTCCTCGAGCGCGCCCTCGTAGTGAACCTTGTAGAGCAGGTCGGCGAGGGTCTCGATCCGCACCTCCGCGCCGCCGTAGCGAAAGGTGTCCGACGCGCCCGGCAGGCCGAGCGCCGCTTTGAAGGCCGCCGGGTCACCGGCGATCTGGGCCGAGGCCAGCGAAAGGGACAGCACCGCGGCCGCAAATAGGATTCTTGGGTTCATGGGCAGGGCTCCTAGAGTTTGTGAAACTCGGCAACGTCCAGGACGAAGACCACCGCCCCGCCCACCTGGACTTCGACGGGCTGGCCCACCATGGCTTCCGGGGTCTCGGCCATGGGAAGGCCCGGCGTGATCAGTCGGGTGCGGGTGCGGCAGGTGTCGCGGATGATCTGCTTGACCTGCTCCAGCTGCGCGTCGTCCACGCCGATGAGCAAGGTGGTGTTGCCCTCGCGCAGGAAGCCCCCGGTGGAGGCCAGCTTGGTGGAAGTCAGGCCGGCTTCGCCCAACGCACGGGTCAGCGCCGGCGCGTCGGCATCTTGAACCACGGCGATCACGAGTTTCATCCACTTCAGTTTAACGGGTTGGCTTAGCTTAGGGTGAATCGAGAAAACCCAGCCGTCGCGCCTGCTCGAGCGCCTCAATGCGGTTGCCCGCGTCGAGCTTGCCGTAGAGCCGCTTGAGGTAGTCGCGCACGGTGTCGGGCTTGAGGCCCAGAATGTCGCCCATCTCGCGCGCCGTCAGCCCCCGTGCCAGCAGGTCGAGCACCTCGCGCTCCCGCGGGGTCAGGCTCGGCACCGGCGGCGGGGTGAACGAGGAGTCTTCGGGGTTTTGCGTGAGTCGCAGGATGCGGCGCGCCAGCTCGGCGGGGCTGACTTCCTTGGAGTAATAGGCGTTGGCCCCCGCGGAGGCGGCCTTGTTCTGGATCGCCGCCTCGGTGAAGGTGGTCAACATGACCACAAGGCCGGAATAGCCCTTCTGCCGCAGCGCGGCGCAGGCTTCGATGCCGTCCATCCGCGGCATGCGGATGTCGAGGATCACGACTTCGGGCTGGTGGGTTTCCACCAGCCGGACCGCCTCGTCCCCGTCTCCGGCCTCGGCCACGACGCTGAACCCTTCCTTTTCGAGGGCGGCCCGCAGGCCAATGCGGAAAAGCGGGTGATCGTCGGCGATCAGCAGTCTCATGCGATCATCATAGCAAGGTGTAGGTCGAGAGGCGGCGATCGTTGGCTTCGAGGCGGATGCAGGCGCCGCCCAGCGTTCCCTGGCAGCTGCGGAAGACGCCCTTGTGCAGCTCGGCAACCTGGCGGGCGATGTAGAGGCCGAGGCCCGAACTGCCCGAACGCACCCCCTTGAGCTTCTTGCTGTGGAAGGGCTGGGAGAGCGATTCGAGCGGGGCCGGCAGCCCCGGTCCGTCGTCCTCCACCTCGAAGAACCCCGGGCCCGCCCGCAGGATGATACGGCTGCGCGCGTGGCGCAGGGCGTTTTCGATGAGGTTGGCCCCGGCGCGCTCGAGCATCATTCGGTCGGCCCGCGTTTCGCCGGAACCCGTCACCTCGATGGTGATCCCGCGCTTGGCGGCGTCCTTGAGGTAGCGCAGCCGCAGGTCGTCGAGCATGGCCCCGATGTTCACGAGCTCGAGCTGGGGGCGCGTGGTCTCGAGCTTGCTCGCGGTGAGCAGGTTTTCCACCAGCCGGTACGTGCGGTCGAACTCCTCCTGCAGCTGACGCAGCATCTGGATGCGCTGCTCGCGCGAGATCTCGTCGGCGTCGATCAGGTAGGAGGTCGCGCGCACCGCCGCGATGAGCGGCGTCTTGAGGTCGTGCGCCAACGTGGCGAAGACGGCCTCGCGGCTTTCGGTGAGGCCGCGCAGGTGGTGGATCAGGGTCTCGAACTGCTCGCGCAGGGTGGCCACTTCTTGCGGGAGCTGGGTCTTGGGCGGGGGCAGGCTGAGGTCGGCCAGGGTGCGCGAGCTGACCTTGAGGTAGCGCAGCGAGCGCGTCAGCTCGTCCAGCGGCGCCAGGAGCCGGTTCGCCAGCAGGTAACCGATCGCAGTGGCGAAGAAACCCACCGAGAGCAGCCAGACCGCGATGCGGACGTTCTGCTGAGCCAGCAGCTCGGGCGAGCTGCGGCTCAGCACGAAGATCACGATCAGGTTGGGCAGGAACGCGAGCGTTCCGATCGTCAGGGTGAGCCAGAACTTGAGGCTCGGTGCGTACCCCCGCATGCCGGGTTATTCCACGAAGGCCAGGGCGTGGGCGATGGCCTTCTCGGTTTCCACGTCGAAGGCGTGAAGCATCGCGGTGTCGACCTCCAGCTCGACCGTCTGTTCCGGCTTCAGGGGTTCGTACCCCTGGATGCGCGCGGTGATCTTGACGTCCTCCAGGCGGACGTGGATCTCGGTTTCCGCGCCCAGGGGTTCCACCACGTCGACGATGCCGCGGATGACGGTGTGTTCGCCGGGGGTGGTTTCCGAACGCAGTTTGATGTCCTCGGGGCGGATGCCCAGCCAGACTTCCTTGCCCACGTAAGGCTTCAGCTCTTCGGCGAACGGCCCCTCGACGACGAGACGGAAGTTCTTGTGCACGAAGGCGATCTTCCCGTTCTCGGCCTCGACCGCAGAGCGGATGAAGTTCATCGCAGGGCTGCCGATGAAGCCCGCCACGAACTTGTTCGCGGGCAGGTTGTAGAGGTTCAGGGGGCTGTCCACCTGTTGGATCTCGCCGTCTTTCATCACCACGATGCGGTGGCCCAGGGTCATCGCCTCGATCTGGTCGTGGGTGACGTAGATCGTGGTTACGCCCAGCCGCTGCTGCAGCTTGCTGATTTCGGCGCGCATCTCCACGCGCAGCTTGGCGTCGAGGTTGGAGAGTGGCTCGTCCATCAGGAAGACCTTGGGCTCGCGCACGATGGCGCGCCCCATGGCCACGCGCTGGCGCTGCCCGCCCGAGAGCTCGCGGGGCTTGCGCCTCAGCAGGTGTTCGATCTTGAGGATCTTGGCCGCCTCGTGGACCCGGCGCTCGATCTCGCCCTTCGGCACCTTGCGCAGGCGCAGGCCGAAGGCCATGTTGTCGTAGACGTTCATGTGCGGGTAAAGGGCGTAGTTCTGGAAGACCATGGCGATGTCGCGGTCCTTGGGGGGGACGTCGTTGACCATGCGGTCGCCAATGTAGATCTCGCCCTCGCTGACCTCCTCGAGGCCCGCGATCATGCGCAACGTCGTCGTCTTGCCGCAGCCGGAGGGGCCGACGAAGACCACGAACTCGCCGTCCTCGGTCTCCAGATCAAACTCCTTGACCGCCACCACTTTACCGAAGCGTTTCCATACGTTGTTCAGCTTGACCTTGGCCATCGTCACCTCCGCTCCCGCGCTGTGCGCTCGGGGCGCATCGGGGAGTTGTTGATCGAACTAAGTTTAGCACGCGCCTCTCACGGAAGGGGTCGGGGCGGGGGCTATGATGCCGACGTGGCGGAGCGCGTTCACATCATCGGTGCCGGCCTCGCGGGCTCCGAAGCGGCCATGGCCCTGGCCGATCGCGGGGTGCCGGTGCGGTTGTACGAAATGCGCCCCCGCAAGACGACCCCGGCGCATTCGACCGACCGGTTCGCCGAGCTGGTTTGCTCCAACTCCCTCGGGGGCGAGGCGCGCACGAACGCCAAGGGGCTGTTGCAGGCCGAGCTGCGCGCGGCGGGCTCGCTGGTCATGGCGGCGGCCGAGGCGGCGCGGCTGCCCGCGGGGGGTGCGCTGGCCGTGGACCGCGAGGTTTTCAGCGACTTCATCACCGAGCGCATCGAGGCGCACCCGCGCATCGAGGCGGTGCGCGCCGAGGTAACCGAGCTCCCCAGCGAACGCCCGCTGATCCTGGCCACCGGACCGCTCACCTCCGACGCCCTGGCCGAGGTCCTGCGGACGCGGTTGGGCGAACCCTTCCTCAGCTTCTACGACGCCGCGGCGCCGGTGGTGCTGGGCGAGAGCATCGACATGGGGGTCTGCTACCGCGCGGGTCGTTACGGCCAGGACGCCGACTACCTCAACTGCCCGATGACCGAGGAAGAGTACCGCCGCTTTCACCGGGCCATTGCCGAGGCGCGGCGGCACACGCCCCACGACTGGGAGCAACTCGATTTCTTCGAAGGCTGCATGCCGATCGAGGAGCTGGCGCGCCGTGGCTACCAGACCCCGCTCTTCGGGCCGCTGAAGCCGGTGGGTCTGCTCGACCCGCGCACCGGCGAGCGACCGTTCGCGGTGGTGCAGCTGCGCCAGGAGGACCGCGAGGGGCGGATGTGGAGCCTCGTGGGGTTCCAGACCGGCCTCAAGTGGGGGGACCAGAAGCAGGTCGTGCGCCTGATCCCGGGACTGGAGCGGGCCGAGATCGTGCGCTATGGCGTCATGCACCGCAACACCTACCTGAACGCCCCGCGGTTGCTCAACGAACGGTTGGAGCTGGAGCGGCTGCCGGGCGTCTTCGTCGCGGGCGTCCTCGCGGGTGTGGAAGGGTACCTGGAGTCGGCGGCCACCGGCTGGCTGGCGGCGTTGCAGGCGGGCGCGCTGGCGCGCGGCAGAGCCGCGCCCGGTCCGCCGCCGCCCGAGAGCATGCTCGGCGGGCTGGTGCGCTTCCTGGCGGGCGCCAACCCGAACGACTTCCAACCGATGAACGCCAACTGGGGGCTGGTGCCCGGCCTATCCGGGCGGATGCCCAAACGGGAAAAGCGTGCGCGCATGTACGAGCGGGGGCTGCAGGCGTTCATGGACTGGCTCGCCCGCGTCGACGTGAGGGGGCGGTGAGCCCCCGCCCAGGCGCGCATCTCTCACCCCCGCCTAAGTAAGCGGGGGTACGGTTTGCATGATGGAACCCATGCACGGCACCACCATCCTGGCCGTTCACAAGGACGGCGAAACCGCCATCGCCGGGGACGGACAGGTCACCTTCGGCGACACCGTCATGAAGCAGGGGGCCGTGAAGGTGCGTAAGCTCGAGGACGACGTACTGGTCGGATTCGCCGGAGCGGTGGCCGACGCGCTGACGCTGCTCGAGAAGTTCGAGGAGCAGCTCGAGATCGCCAAGGGCTCGCTCAAGCGCGCCGCGGTCGAGACCGTCAAGCTCTGGCGTACCGACCGCATCCTCAGGCAGCTCGAAGCCATGCTGATCGTTGCCGACGCCCGCGAGATCCTGTTGCTTTCGGGGACGGGCGAGGTGATCGCCCCCGACGAGCCCCTCGTCGCCGTCGGTTCCGGCGCGCCCTACGCGCTCTCGGCGGCCAAGGCGCTCTACCGAGAAACGCGGCTGGGCGCGGCCGAGATTGCCGAAAAGGCGCTGGGCATCGCCGCGGAGATCGACCTCTACACCAACGGCAACGCCACGGTGTTGCGGGTAGGGGGTGGCGCGTGACCGAGCTGACGCCCCGCGAGATCGTCGCCGAGCTCGACAAGTACGTGATCGGCCAGCAGGAAGCCAAGAAGGCCGTGGCCGTCGCCCTGCGCAACCGTTACCGGCGCCAGAAGCTCCCCCCCGAGCTGCGCCGCGAGGTGAGCCCCAAGAACATCCTGATGATCGGCCCCACGGGCGTGGGCAAGACCGAGATCGCCCGCCGGTTGGCCCGGCTCTCGGGCGCGCCCTTCCTCAAGATCGAGGCCACCAAGTTCACCGAGGTGGGCTACGTGGGCCGCGACGTGGACTCGATCGTCCGGGACCTTGCGGAGGTGGCCTACCAGCTCGTCATGCGGGAGAAGACCGAGAAGGTGGCCGAGGTGGCGGCGCGCCTCGCAAGCAGCCAGATTGCGCAGATGCTGAACGTTCCCCACGAGGACGTCAGCGCCGGCCTCTACGACCACGAGTACGTCGAGGTCGAGGTGCCCGAGGAGCCGAAGCTCCCCTTCATGGGGATGCTCGGCGGCATGGAGGGGCAGATGCAGGGCCTCCAGGACATGCTTTCGGGCCTGCTGCCCAAGCGCCCGGTGCGCAAGCGCATGCGCGTGGTGGAGGCCCGCGAGGTGCTCAAGAACCAGGAGGCCGAACGCCTGGTGGACAAGGAGGAGGTCAGCCAGGAGGCGGTGCGTCGCGCCCAGGAGGACGGCATCGTCTTCCTCGATGAGATCGACAAGATCGCCGGTTCGTCGGCCGTCCAGGGTCCCGACGTCTCCGGGGAGGGGGTGCAGCGCGATCTGCTGCCCATCGTCGAGGGCACGGTGGTCAACACCCGCCTCGGCCCCATCTCCACCGAGCACGTCCTCTTCATCGGCGCCGGGGCGTTCAACGTCGCCAAGCCCAGCGACCTGATCCCCGAATTGCAGGGGCGCTTTCCGATCCGCGTCGAACTCGCCGAGCTCACGGCCGAGGACTTCGAGCGCATTCTGCGCCACACCGAAAACTCGCTCATAAAGCAGTACACCGAGCTGCTGGCCACCGACGGCACCGAGCTGGTCTTCGCCGACGAGGCCATCCGGGCCGTGGCCGACTTCGCCTACCGCGCCAACCGCGAGCTCGAGGACATCGGCGCGCGCCGGCTCGCGACCGTGCTCGAATACCTGCTCGAAGAGGTGAGCTTCCAGGTCGAGCTCGGCCGCGTCGAGATCACCAAGGAATACGTCGAAGAGCGCCTGGCTTCGGTTCTGGAGTCGGAAGATTTGTCGCGCTACATCCTCTAGGAGGCAGATCATGCGAAAACGGTCCTGGATTTGGTTACTTACCCTGACGATGGCGATGATCGGCTCGTCCTGGGCTCAGTCGGAGCAGGCCCAGCCCGAGCAGAAGGAGCCGAGCGTCAAGGCTTACCTGCTGGTGGGCGACGTCTACTATTCCTCCGGGGAATACGATGCGGCGATGATCGCCTTTCGCAGGGCGCTGGAAAAGGAGCCCAACAACGTCTACGCGCTCTACGGGCTGGGCCGCACCCAGCTCAAGATGCACCAGTTCACGGCGGCGATCGAGAACCTGAAACGCGCGATCGCCATTGACGGCAGCTACGCGCCGCTCTACGTGGCGCTGGCGCAGGCCTACACCGACCGTTACCTGTACGCCGAGGACAAGACGGCCGCCGAGAAGTTCCTGGACCAGGCGCTGCTGATCCTCGACGACGCACGCACGATCGACCCGAACTACCACGCCATCTACAACCAGCGCGGACTCGTCTACCAGTACAAGGGTGAGCTCGACAAGGCCGAGACCGCCTTCGAGCAGGCCCTGACGATCGCGCCCGACGACGCCGTGGTGCGCTACAACCTCGCCCAGGTCTACCTGTCCCAGGGCAAGCTCGACGAGGCGCTCGATATGCTGGCGCAAGGCGTGGCCCTCGATCCGACCTCGGCGCAGCTGCAGCTGCTTTACGGCAAGGTGCTGGCCGTCAAGGGCCGCCTGGTCGAGGCGGAGCAGGCGCTGGCCAAGGCCACCGAGCTGGCGCCGCTGAACGCGAGCACCTGGCTCAACCTGGGGCAGGTTTACTACCTCGAAAAGAAGTTCGCCGAGGCCATCGACACCCTGGACAAGGCGATCGAGCTCGACCCCCTCGGCTTCCCCGAAGCCTACTTCTACCTGGGGCGCTCCCACCTGGAGGCCGGCCACGTCGACGACGCGCGCCTCAACCTCACGAAGGCGATCAAGCTCGCTCCCGACAACGCCGACTACCACTACTGGCTGGCGCGGGCGCTGATGGCCGCGGGGGAGAACGACGCGGCCCGGACCGAGCTGGAACGCGCCCTCGAGCTCGCCCCCAACCACCAGGAAGCCAAGAAGGCCCTTTCCGCGCTCAAGTAGGCCCATCCAGGACCGCGGCCCGGGGCAAGCCCGGGCCCGTTCTTGCCGGTGCGATTATGTTTGAAACATAACGCCGCGCCACGTATGATGGATTCCATGAAACCGCGCCTGCGCCTCGACGTCTGGAGCCCGGAGCACGCCGCGCCGGAGGCGTCCCTCGCCCAGCCCCTTCCGGAGCTGCAGGCCGAGCCCGTCGCCGCGGACGGCCCCTGGGCGCCAAAGCGCGAGGTTTCGGACTGGGCGGGCCCGCTCTTCTTCGTGGACGGCCGGTTCCGCACCGACGCTCTGATCTACCTCGACGACGCGCCCGCCCTGCTCGTCAGCGTAGCCGTTGGGGCCGTGGGGCTCGAGTCCGAGCGCGCCTTCTACGACGAGGCGGCCTTCGCGGTGCGCCGCTACCTGGTCGCGCCGCCCGGCGCCTGGCCGGAGCCACGGTTCTCTCCGGCTTCGGGGCTCGACTATCAACTCGTCGAAGCCGACGGCGAGCCCGAGTCGTTGCGCACCGCGGCGATGGAGCGCCGGGCCTCGCTGGAGATGGCCCTGGGCGAGGGCCTCCTGGAGCGCCATCCCGGGGCGCTGATCCTCCACGACGGCCCGCTGCACCGGCTGCCGGCGGCTCAGACCGCGGGCCGGCTCGGCTTCGCCAAGACCCACCACCGCGGCTACCTGAACGCCGAGCGTGCGGCGTTGCTGGGTCGGCTGGCGGCGGGGGAGCGGACGCCGGTCTTCACCTTTACCCGCGGCGAGCACCGTTTCTATTCGTGGTACCTGCGCCTGCCGCTCGAGCCCGACCGGCCCTACGCGGCCGCGGCGACGCTCTTGCGGGTCGAGACCGCCGCGCCCGAGGCCGAAGCCCTGGAGCTTGCCCGGGTCGCGCTCGGCGTTTTTCCGCGCCTGGCCTCGCGGCCCTTCCGCGATCCGCGCGCCCCGCAGAACCTGGTGCCGGTGGGGGCGCTCGAGCGCGAGCTGGGGCGCAGGCTGGGGAGCGCGGCGCTCGTCCGTCGGCGTTTGCTCGAATACATCCAACGGGAGGCGGTATGAAGCAAGAAGCGATCGGCGTCGTCCTCGGCAGCCGCGAGGCGAGCCCCCTGGAGTTCTGGATCGGCATTCAAGATGGGCTGGTGCGCCTCGACGACGTGGTTTGGGTGGAGGCCGACCACGGAAGCCTCGCGGTCCGCTACTACGGCATGGTCGACCGGGTGCACAAGGTGCTGGAAGGCACCCAGTTCGACTCCGACACCTTTCTGGCCGCGGGCAACCTGATCCCCACCAACACCGCCTACGTCGCCCACGTGACCGTGACCCGGCTCGAGCCCGAGGAGTACCTGCCCCCGGACCCGGGCAGCCCCGTCTATCTGGCGCGGCAGGAAGCGCTGGAGAATGCCCTTTACTACGACCGCATGAAGCAGAAGCTGCCGGTCGGCTTCATGAAGAGCGGCGAGCCGGCCTACGTCAACCTCGCCTTCCTCGACGGTCGCCAGGGCGGCCACGTCAACATCTCGGGCATCTCGGGCGTGGCCGCCAAGACCAGCTACGCCCTCTTCCTGCTCCACAGCCTCTACACCTCGGGCGTGCTCGAGGACGCCGCCAGCGCCAAGACGCTGATCTTCAACGTCAAGGGGCAGGACCTCTTCTACCTGGACAAGCCCAACCGCGAGCTCGCCCCCGAGGAACGCGCGCGCTACCGGCGGCTGGGGCTCGAGCCCGAACCCTTTTCCAGCGTCGCCTTCTTCGCCCCGCCGCGGCTGGCCCAGGGGCAGGGCCACCTGGTGGCCGCGAGCAGCCGCGCCGAAGGGGTCAGGCCGTACCACTGGTCCATCGTCGACTTCTGCCAGGACGCCCTGTTGCCCTTCCTCTTCACCGACCGCGGGTCGATGAGCAACCTGGGTTTCTTGATCGACCACGTGACGGCACGCCTGGCGGCGCTGGCCCGCGGGCAGCAAGGTCCGGAGCTCTACGTGGACGACTGGCCCGAAGGGCCGACCGCCGAGGCCGGTGCTTTCGACTCGCTTGGCCGGATCAAGATCGACAGCTTCGGGCGGTTGGTGGACTATCTGGAGTTCCAGCTCTTGGGCGCCGAAGGCGAGGGCGAGGCGGCGAGCGGCAACCCTCAGTGGACCGCCCGCCAGCACACCGGCACCCTCCAGGCCTTCGTGCGCCGCCTGCGCGCCGCCGTTCGCAACGTGGGCCACCTCGTTCGCGGAGATGCGCCAGGCAACGTGCCCGATCCCTTGGGAAGTCCAGCACAAGTCAACGTCGTGGACCTCCACAACCTCAGCCCTCAGGCCCAGATGTTCGTGGTGGGGGCGCTTTTGCGCCGCGTCTTCGCCGCCAAGGAGTCGGAGCGTCACCGGGGCAAGGTCTTCGTGGTGCTCGACGAACTCAACAAGTACGCGCCGCGCGAAGGGGAGAGCCCCATCAAGGACATCCTGCTGGACATCGCCGAGCGCGGCCGCTCGCTGGGGGTCATCCTCATCGGCGCCCAGCAGACGGCCAGCGAGGTGGAGCGGCGGGTGGTGGGCAACGCCGCCATCCGGGTGGTGGGTCGGCTCGACGCCGCCGAGGCCGAACGCCCCGAGTACCGCTACCTGCCCGGAGCCTTCCGCGACCGGGCGCTGATCCTGCCCCAGGGCACGATGATCCTGCACCAGCCCGAGGTGCCCGTGCCCATCGCGGTGCAGTTCCCCTACCCCGCCTGGGCGACCAAGGCCAGCGAGGCGAACGAAGACGTCTCCGACGAGGCGCTCAAGGACGAGCTGGGGCTGTAATGTAGGGTGCCATATATGGCAAAATAGAACCATGAAGAAGACCACCGTCTACCTTCCCGACGAGCTGGACGCTTGGCTCGAGCAGCTGGCGCGCACGAAGGGAACGAGCAAGGCGGAACTGATCCGCGAGGCGCTGCGGCGCTATGTCGAAACGTCGGGGCGACTCCGCGGGCTACCCCCCAGCGTCGGCTCGGTTAAAGAAGACCTCGGCCTTCCCTCCGACGAGGTGAAACGCTGGCTGCGTGAGCACTGGGCGCACGACCTCGAGGTTTCTGAACCGTGATCACCCTCGACACCTCGGCCCTGGTGGCCCTGTTGCTGGAAAGCGACCCCCATCACGAGGCCATGGTTGCGCGCTTGCGGGATGAGCGGCCTCCGTTTTTGGTCCCCGAGCCGGTGCTGGCGGAGCTGGACTACCTGCTGAGCCGGCGCGTGGGGCCGCATGCGATCGTTCCCTTTCTCGCCGACGCCGTCGCTGGATACTGGAAGCTGATGCCCATCGCGCCCTACCTGCAACGCGCCGCGGAGCTCGTCGTGCGCTACGCGGACCTGCCGCTGGGGGTCGCCGACGCGGGGGTTGCGGCGTTGGCCGAGGCGCAAGGCGGCCGCGTCCTCACCCAGGACCGGCACTTTTACGTTCTTGCGAAGGACGGAACGATCGAGGTGGTCGGATGAGGCTCCTCCACACCGCCGACTGGCACCTGGGCAAGGTGCTCAAGGGGGTCGACCGCACCCCGGAGATCGCCGGCGCCCTAAGGGATCACCTGCGCATCGTGCGGGAGGAGAAGATCGACCTGGTGGTCGTTGCCGGCGACCTTTTCGACCGCCCGCGGGTGAGCGCCGAGGCCGAAGCGGCGGCCTTCGAGTTCTTTTTGGGGCTGCGCGAACTTGGGGTTCCGGCGCTGGTGATCAGCGGCAACCACGATTCGCGCCCGCGTCTGGAGGCGCTGGCGCCGCTCCTGGAGCTGGCCGGCGCCCACGTCCGCGGCGAGGTGCGGGTACGCGGCGAGGGCGGGGCGGTGCACCGGGAGTGGGGCGAAGCGGCGCTCCTGCCCTTCCTTTCCGAACGCCGCGCCGTCAAGGCGGCACAGCTGCTCGAGGCCGACGAGGGGAGCTGGCAGCACGGCTACTCGGAAACCGTCGGCAAGCTCATCGCCAACCTGACCGCGAATTTTGGGCCCGGACAGGTCAACCTGCTCGTCGCCCACCTGACCCTCGCCGGGGCCAACCTGAAGCTGGGCGGAGGGGAGTTCAGCTTCTACGTAGGCAACAGCTACGCGGTCGAGCCGGACAAGCTGCCGACGACCGCGACCTACGTGGCCCTGGGGCACATCCACCGGCAGCAGAAGGTTTCGGACGCGCCGGCGGCCTGGTACTCGGGTTCGCTGGTGCAGCTCGACTTCGGCGAGGGCGAGGACGCCGAGCGCGGTGTGCTGGTGGTGGAGCTCGAGGCCGACCGGCCGCCCGTCGTCCACCCCATCAACCCCGGCTGGGGCAAGCCGCTGCGCACCTTTCGCCTGGACCCGGACCGGCTGGACCGGCGCCTCGCCGAGGTGGAAAACTGGCCCGGTTACGCCAAGCTGATCCTCACCGGACCGGCCAACAGCGCCCTGCGCGAGCGGCTCTATCAGGAAAACGCGCACTTGCTCGAGGTCCGCTTCGAGACCGAGGCCCCCGATCCGCTGGTCGAGGCCGCGGCCGAGGTGGAGACGTTGAGCTGGCCCGAGGCCTACGAGCGCTACCTGCGCGAGGTGCGCGGCCTGGAACAGGCCGAAGCCTTGCTGGCCGCCTTCCGTGAACTCTACGAGGAGGGGCATGCGTCCGCTTAGGCTCGAACTCGAGGGGTTCGGCGCCTTTGCCCGGCAGGCTTCGGTCGACTTTTCCGACGTCGAGCTCTTCGCCATCACCGGCCCCACCGGTTCGGGCAAGACGACGCTGCTCGACGCCATGACCTTCGCTCTTTACGGCGAGACCCCGCGTATGGGACGCAAGGGGCTGAAGGCGCTGCTCCACCCCGGTGCGAAGAAGGCCTGGGTGCAGCTGGTCTTTCGGCTGGGGGACGAGGTCTGGCGGGTGACGCGGGTGATCGCCGGCAAGACGGAGGCGCGGCTCGAGCGCCAGCTGGGCGCCGAGTGGCAGCTGTCGAGTGCCTCGGAAAAGGTGAAGACGCTCAACGCCGCCGTCGAGCGGCTGTTGGGCCTCGACTACGACGCCTTCACCCGCGCGATCCTGCTGCCGCAGGGACGGTTCGACGCCTTTTTGAAGGGCGACAGCCGCGAGCGGCGCGAGCTGCTCTTCTCGCTCTACGGCCTGGCCGGCCTGGCCGGGCTGCGCGAGCGGGCGGTGGTGCGGCTGGGTGAGCTGCGTGAGCGTCTGGCGGCGGCGCAGCAGCGCGCCGAAGTTTACCGGGAGGCCAGCGAGGCGGCGGTGGAGGCGGCGCGCGAGGAGTTGCGAGGCCTGCGCGAGGAGCGCGAGCGGCTGGGCGGGGAGATCGAACGCCTGGAAAAAGAGGTCCGGCGGCTGGACGAGGTGGCCGAGCTGTGGCAGGAGAAGGCGCGCCTGGAAGCCCGCCGGCAGGCGCTCGCCGCCGAGGCCGGGCGGATGGCCGAGGTGGAGGGCTGGCTCGAGCGCGCCCGCGCGGCCGAGAAGGCGCTGCCCGAGGTGCTTCGGCTGGAAGAGGCGCGGGCGCGCCTCGCGAAGCAGGAACGCGAACTTGAAAAGCTGGAAACCGCGTACGAAGCGGCAAACAAGAAATGGGAAAAGCATAACGAAGCCTTCGACGAAGGCGAACTGGAAGCGCTGCGCGGCCGGGTGGCGACGCTGCCGCTGCTCGAGGCCAAGGCCCGCACGCTGGCGGTCCTTGGCGGAGCGGAGGGGCCGGGCCCGGCCGAGGCCTACGACGAGCGGGTCTACCGCGAGGCCGAGGAGCGCTTGCGGGCTTTGCGGGAGCGGCAGCGGGCGGCCGCCGAGGCGGAGCGCCTGCGCAAGCGCCGCGACGAGCTGGCCCGTCGGCGGGAGGAGCTGGCGGGGGAGCTGCGGCAGAAAAAAGCGGCGCTCGAAAGCCTGACTGCCGAGGGCAAGCGCGCGGCGGACGAGGTGGAAAGGCTGCGGGCCCGCTACGAAGAGGAACAGAAGCGCGCTTCGGTGGCCGCCTACCGCCACCTGCTCGAGCCCGGCAAGCCCTGCCCGCTGTGCCTGCAAGAGGTCGGCAGGCTCCCCGAGGCTACCGAAGCGGGCCCGCTCGCCCGGCTGGGGGAGGCGGTGCGGGCGAAGCAGGCCGAGCTGCAAGAGCTGCGCGACCGGTGGTCGGAAACGAGCGGCGAGGTCAAGGGCGTCGAACGTCAGATCGCCGAGCTGGACCAGCAGCTGGCGTTGCTCGAAGACGACCTGAAGCGCCTCGAAGCCGGCGCGCCGGTGGAGGTGGACGAGCTCGCGGAGCTGGAGCGGAGGCTCGCCGCCATGCGCCGAGGCCTCGCGGAAGAGGTGGCCCGCCAGACCGGCGGCCAGGAGCCGGGGGCCTACGCCCGCACGCTGCGCGAGCGTCTGGCCCGCCTGGAAAAGCAGGCCCGCGAGGGCGAGCGGCTGCGACGGCAGGTCGAAGAGGCGTCCGCCGCCTTGCGCGCGGCTCGGGAACGCCGCCAGGCGCTGGCCGAAGCGCTGGGGCCCTTGGAAGAGAGCGTTGCCGCCCTTTTGCAGCAGTTGGGGTTTGCGAGCGCCGCCGAGGTCGCCCCGGCGCGGCGCAGCCCCGAAGAACGGGCGCGGCTGGAAGCGCAGCTCGCGCGCTGGCGCGAGGAGCGCGGCTACGTCGAAAAGCGACTGGAAGAGGTCGGCCGGTTGCTCGAGAACAAGCCCCGGATCGAAGCGGCGGAGCTCGAGCAGAAGAAGGCGCAGCTCACCGGCCTCGGCCGGCGGAGGGCGGAGCTGGAGTCGCGGCTCGGTGCGGCCGAGGAGCGTCTCGAACGGCTCGAGCGCGACCTGCAGCGGAGGCGCGAGGCCGAAAAGGAGGCCGCCGCGTTGGTGCAGCAGGTGGGCGTCTGGGAACAGCTGGCCGAGGACCTGAAGGGCCATAAGTTCCCCGACTACCTGCTCGAACGCTTGCAGCTGGACATGCTGGCCCAGGCCTCCGAGCTGCTCTTCACCCTTTCCCAGCACCGCTACCGTTTCCGGCTGGCCGACGGCGTCTACCACGTCGAGGACCTCTGGACCGGTGCGCTGCGCCCGGCCAAGACGCTTTCGGGCGGCGAGACCTTTCTGGCCTCGCTCAGCCTGGCGCTTTCGCTCTCGGAACACCTTTCGCGCGGCCGCTTGGGGGCGCTCTTCCTCGACGAGGGTTTCGGCACCCTCGACGCCGAGGCGTTGGAGCTGGCCGCCGAGGTGCTGGAGGCGCTGCCCACCCAGGGGCGGATGGTGGGGGTGGTGACCCACGTTCCCGAGCTGGCGCAGCGCCTGCCGGCGCGGCTGATGGTCGAAAAATCTCCCCAGGGCAGCCGGGTGCGTTGGGAAGAATGAGCCGGCCCAAGCCCGGGCAACGGGTCCGCCGGTACGCCACGGGCGGCGGGGGTTCGCCGCCTGCGGGCGGGCAGGCGGCGGCCGACGCCGGTGCTATACTGGCCTCGGTTTGAGTAAGAAGCGCATATTGCACAACACCCTCATCGTCATGGCGGGGACCCTCGCCAGCCGGGTGCTGGGCGTGGTGCGCCAGGGCGTGCTCAACAACTTTTTCGACAAGGCCCTCACCGACGCCTTTTTGGTGGCCTACCGGGTCCCCAACCTTTTCCGTGAGATCCTGGCCGAGGGGGCGGTGACCAACGCCCTCATCCCCGTCCTTGCCGAGCTGCCCGAAGGCGAGCGCGAGCGCTTCAAACGGCGGTTTGCCGCCTTCTTGCTGGGGGTGAACCTGCTGGTCGTGGGGCTGGGGGTCCTCTTCGCACCGCAGCTGGCCGCACTGCTGCTGGCCGCGGATACGCCGCTCGACCCCGGACTCGTCACCTACCTGATCCGGCTGGTCATGCCCTTCCTGCTGGCCATCAGCATGTCCGCGCTCTTCGGGGCTTTCTTGCAGTCGGAAGAACGCTTCTTCGGCCCCAGCTTCGCGCCCCTGGCCTACAACGCGGCGGCGATCGCCGTGATGCTCGCCTGGCCGGGCAGCGCCACCGCCCTGGCGCTGGCCTATGTGCTGGGCGGCTTTCTGCAAGCGGCGGTGCAGGTTCCTGCGCTCAAGGGGTTCGCCCTCGAGCTGGCCTGGCATCCCGCCATCCGCCAGGCCTCGTTGCTGATGGCTCCGTTCGTCTTCACCACCTCCACGCGCCAGTTCCTGATCGTGGTGCTCTACGCCCTCATTACCGGCATGCCCGAGGGGGCGGTGACCGGGTTCAGCAACGCCGACATGACCTACCTGATGGCGTTGGGGTTGTTCTCGGTCTCGCCGGCGACGGCGCTCTACCCGCGGCTCTCGGCGCTCGCCGCCGCGGGCGACGGCGCGGGCTTCGCACGGCTTTTGGGGCAGGGGCTCGAGCGGGTGGCCGTGCTGCTCGGCTGGTCGGGTGCGCTGATGGCCGCGCTCGCGCCCTGGATCGTGGCCGTGCTCTTTGCCTGGAAACCGGGTTTCGACGCCGACGTCTTCCGCTTCAGCGTCGAGGCGATGCGGGCCCTGGGCCTGGCGCTGGTGCCCTGGGGGCTGTACAACCTCTACGTGCGGGGGCTGTACGCCCAGAAGCTGATCCGGGCGGCCGTGCAGATCAGCGCCGGCCTGCTCCTGCTCAACACCCTTGGGTACTACCTGCTCGTACCCTACGGAATGTTCGTGCTCAACCTGGCGACGCTGGGGGCGGGGCTGGTGGGCCTGGGGTGGATGGTGGTCCTGTACGGACGGGAGAAGGTGCTCGAGCCTGCCCGGCAAGGCGCGCTCGTCCTCAAGGTGGCGCTCGCCATGCTGGGCGGCGGCTTCGCGGCGGGCTGGGCGGCGGCGGGGGTGGGGCCGGCGCGCGACCTCGCGGTTTCGCTCCTTCCCTTGCTGGCGGGTGCGGCCGCGGGCAGCGCGGTCTATTTTCTGGCCGCCCGTCTGCTGGGTCTGCCCGTCCGCCTGGGGCGGTAGGCTGCGGGCCGTGGCTTCTCGCTTTCTCCGCAGGCCTTGGCGGGACGACCGCGCCGCCTTGGCGCGGCTCAGCCCTTTGCAGGCCGTCGGGCACGGGGCCGGGCAGAAGGCGCATCAAAAACAAGCGCTCGGCACGCGCGTCGCAACACCCCCATCCCGGCCCTCCCCGAGGGGCGTGTCTCCTCGTGCGGCGAGCAAGCCGTGGAGAAACGACGCGGCCTTGGCTCCGTACCGTCTCCGGGGCCAAGGCTGTAAGCAAAGCCGAAACTTCGTCGCCGTTGACGAGCCCATCACGAGCCGCTTTTGCCGTTTCCCCGGACGGGTGGGCCTGGTGGTGAACGAGATCCGGGGCCTGCCCTGAACTTGATTCAGGGCCCATGCTCGGCGATAAGCGGAGATTTCGTCGCTGCTGACAACCCACTACAAGCCACGGGCCGCTTGCCGCAAGCCTTGCCGTTGCTGCTTACTACGTACTACGAACCGATGGCGCGGGCCTGCGTGCCCGCCCCTACAATGCACCACGAACTACATACCGAGTACCACGCACCGCCTTATTACGGCTCCAGCCGGTGCCGGTCGCGCGGGAAGGCGCGGGCGTAGCGCACGTTGGGGAGGCCGATCAGCTTTTGCGTGAAGCGCTCGGCGCCGATGGCGAAGCCGCCGTGCGGGGGCATGCCGTACTTGAAGACCTCGATGTAGTCGCGGAAGCGTTCAGGATCCATGCCCTTCTTTTCGAGCTGCTGCACGATCACGTCGGGATCGTGGATGCGCTGCCCACCCGAGGTGATCTCGAGTCCGCGGAAGAGCAGGTCGTAGCCGCGGGTCAGGCCGTCGCCGGTGGGGTAGGTGTAGAAGGGGCGCACCGCTTCGGGGTACCGGACGATGAAGACGAAGTCAGTGCCGTACTTCTCCGCAAAGTACGCCCCCAGCGCCCGCTCGGCTTCGTCGTTGAGGTCGGCGCCCATGCCCAGGCCCAGCTCCTCCTTGACGATGCGCTTGGCCTCGGCGTAGGGCACCCGCGGAATCTCGCGCGGCAGCTTGGGCAGCTCCACCTCCAAGAGCGCGAGCTCGGGCCCCGCCGACAGGGCCGCCTCTTCCAGCATCGCCCGCACCAGCTCCTCTTCGAGGGCCATGACGTCCTCGTCCGACTCGATGAAGCCCATCTCCACGTCGAGGCTCAGGTACTCGTTCAGGTGGCGGCTGGTGGCGTGCTCCTCGGCGCGCCAGACCGGGGCCACCTCGTAGACGCGCTCGTAGACGCCCACCATGATCTGCTTGTAGAGCTGCGGGCTCTGGGCCAGGTAGGCCGGCTCGCCGAAGTAGTCCACCTCGAAGAGGTTGGCTCCGCCTTCGGCGCCGGCGCGCACCAGCTTGGGCGTGAAGATCTCGGTGAAGCCCTGGCTGTCCAGGTACTTGCGGAAGCCGCGGACCAGGGCCGACTGGATCTTGAGCGGGGCGCGGGCCTTCTCGCCGCGCAGGGTGACGTAGCGGTAGGTAAGCAGGGTTTCGGGGTTGGCGCGCCACTCCTCTTTGGGTATTTCCACCGGCGTGGGCTGCTGCGAGGGCTGCAGCACCTCCAGATCCTCGGCCTGGACCTCGTACCCTCCGGGGGCCTTGGCGTTTTGCACCGCGACGCCGCGCACCCGCACGGCCGACTCGGGTAGGGGCAGCCTCAGCCCGCCGGGCAGCACCACCTGGACGATGCCGCTGCGGTCGCGCAGGAGGATGAACTGAATCCCCCCCAGGTCGCGCCGCCAGTGCAGCCAGCCCTGAAGCTCGACCTCTTCGCCTGCCTTGCCCGGTACCTCGCTCGTCATCGTTCGTTCCATCGTCGTCCTCTTTCACGAAAAAGCCCCCGGTTCAATAGGGAACCGGGGGGAAGGCCACGTTCCCCCGCTAGCGGTCGTTATTCAGCAGCCCGCGCATGCTAATGCAAGTCTATGCGCTCACGCTTAGAAGGTCAATACGCCTTCGAGTGCTAAGACAAATACCCTTTGCTCATATTTCTACAGCTTGAATCGATTTCCTCAATTAAGACTTCGATAAATGATTTCCAACTTTTAACATGGTGCTTTTTTAATGTCTGTGGGACTTTACCGGTGTGTACAATTTCACCACGCAAGATGACGAACGAGTCTAAGGCGTTTGATACGGAGACACCAGAATCTCCTTCTAGGCCGACGCTGCTATCCATCGTATGCTCAGGAATGGCATCGAATACGGAATGCGGTAAGCTAGCAAAAACATTTTCCAAGCCAGCCAACTCTAGTAAGTGTTGAACACTAGAAGACTTCGCGGTGTTTAAGCCATGCCTGCTGCCGTTACCCACCGCTTCAGTTTGTACGAGTTCAAGCCATAGCTCCCGCCACCCTGGGTGAACTAGAAGCTCCCATGCAGATTTTCCTTCAAGTTTCTTACGAACTTTGTTAGGTAGTTTGGAGGGCTCAATGACTGGGGCTAGATTGCTAACTATTTCGATGGCAAGCTGCTCAATGTAATTTTCCCAAATACCATAAATGAATACGATAGTTGCAGCAAAAAGAGCCCGCTCTGCCGTAGACGGTTTCCCGCCTGTTGATTTAACAAACTGGAACAAATCGTCAACAGTCTTTAGCGCGTTTCGAGCGTGCTTGTATGACTGTGTTGCCTTTTTGGTTCACGAAGACTTCATCTATGCACCCTTTTTATCTGTCTATATCAAGCTTCCCAGGCCTTGAGCAGCTCAAGCAGCTCTCCCGGCTTGCAGACGGTGAAGAACGACTCGCGCACCTCTTCCTGGCGCACGAACTGGCCGTGGTGGTCCGCGAGCAGCGCCTCCCGCACCTCCTCCGGTTTGATGCGCACCTTTTCCAGCTTGAGGTCGCCCGAGGGGGCGTAGTAGACCCGGTAGACCAGCCCCACCTGGCGGCGTTCGGCCTCGAGGCCGTTTTCGTTCTCCCAGACCTCGTAATCCAAAGCCTGCAATACCTTGCGTGCGTCGTCCAATGCAACCTTCGCGCTCATGGCAGCACCTCCAGTTGGCTGGGGCCGTTGATGATGATCTCGTAATAGCCTGCGTAAATCTTCACCCTCCCCGTCGCCCGCACCCTCTTGCCCAGGTAGGCCTCGGGGAAGGGCTGGTCGAACTGGCCGTAGACCCGCGGGAAGAAGACCAGGCGGAAGGCGTCGGGGGTGTCCTCGAACTTCAGGAAGGCCACGCCGGTGCGGCTCTCGACCGCGGCTATGCGCCCCTCCACGGTCACGATGCGGCCGTAGTACTTGGGCGCCTCGGTCCAGGGGATCACCCCTTCCACCGGCGGCAGCAGGAACGGGTTGTCGGGCCGGGCTTCCCGCCAATCGCGCTCCATGGTGCGCAGCAGCCGGAAGAAGGCCTCGGGCTCGCCCGCGGCGGTGAGGATTGCGCCCAGCTCGCGGTTGGCGTTCATCGAGCTCTGGCTCATGTTGATCGAGCCCACGAGCGCGGTGTTGCCGTCGGCGACGATCACCTTGGCGTGCACGTAGGGGCTGGGGAGGTAGCGCAGCCGCACGCCGGCCTTGCGCAGGCGCTCGGCGCCCGGCACGAAGTAGGTGTTCTCCTCCGGGTCGGCGGGGCTGCCGACGAGGCGCACGTCGACGCCGCGACGCACCGCCTCCTCCAGGGCGGCGATGACCTCTTCGTCCACCATCCCCGCCTGCTCCAGGAAGAGGGTGGAGCGCGCCCCGCGGATGAGGCCCAGCACCTTCTCGCGGGCGTTGCCCTCGCGCACCCCGCGCACGACCCGATCCGGGCTCCAGACGAGGCGGGCCTGCGAGAGGTCGATGCGCTCGCCGTGCCAGTCGGCATCGAAGACGCGGGCGATCTCGGCGACCCAGTCGGGGCGGGCGGTGACGAGCATGTACTCGCGGTTGGCCTTGAAGGTGGACCCGGTGAGGTTGCCGCTGCCGAACCAGGCGATGCGGTCGTCGACGACCATGCTCTTTTCGTGGACGAAGACGAATCGGAAGGGTTTGGAGAGGCGCAGTTCCACGCCGCGGTCGCGCAACGCGCTGATCACCTCCATGCTGGGGCGGCCGCCGGCGGGCTCGCGCTCCATCAGCACCCGCACGTTCACCCCGCGCTCCACCGCGCGGCCCAGGGCCTCGATCACGTCCATGCGGCTGGGGGTCCAGAGGTAGATCTTGAGCCGGATCGTGGACTCGGCGCCGTCGATGAGTTGGATCAGCGGCTTCACGCCGTCGTCGGGCTGAACCCAGAGCGTGGGGCCGGGGGCGGAGAAGGCCAGTCCGAACAGGGCGAGCAGGGCGAAGATGCGTCCGCGCATGGATCCTCCTAAGGGCATTCTAGACCGCGGGCGCGGAAGCGTTGGTTAATCGGCCGGTTCGATCCGGCGCAGCTCGGCCTGGCTCCAGGCGGCTTCGACCAGGGCGGGCACGTCCAGGCGTGACTCGGCGCGTTCGAGCTGCTCGGGGGTGCTCTTGGTGGCGGGGCGTTTGGGTTCGAGGAAGCTGCAGCAGTCCTGCTGAGGTTGGATCGAGATCTCGTAGCTGCCGATGCGCCGGGCCTCGACGATCACCTCGGTCTTGTCCATGCCGATGAGCGGGCGCAGCACCGTCATGGCGACCGCCCGTTCGACGGCGTGCAGGTTCTCCAACGTCTGGCTCGCCACCTGCCCCAAAGCGTCGCCGGTGACCAGCGCCCCCGCGCCCTCACGTTCGGCGGCGCGCTCGGCGATGCGGTACATGAAGCGGCGGTAGAGGAGGGTGCGGTAGCGCTCGGGGCTGTGGGCGAAGATTTGCTCCTGGACCTCCGCGAGCGGCACCACGTAGAGGCGCGCGGGGCCGTGCCAGCGGGCCAGCACCTCGAGCTCGGCCACCGTCTTGCGCAGCGAGTCGAGGCTGGTGTGGGGGTAGGAGTGGAAGTGGACGTAGACGGGGCGGGCGCCGCGCTTGGCCATGCGCCAAGCGGCGACGGGGGAGTCGATTCCGCCGCTTATGAGCACGACCACCCTTCCGCTCGCGCCCACGGGGAGGCCGCCGGGACCGGGGACGCGCTGAGCCGAGGTGTAGACCCAGGCTTCGTCTTCGTAAAACTCGACGAAGAGCTCCACGTCCGCACCCTTGAGCCGCACCGGGCGGCCGGTGACCTCCACGATGCGCGCGCCGATGGCGCGCTCGGCCTCGGGCGAGGTGAAGGGCAGCCGCTTGTTGGCGCGCTTGGCGCGCACCCGGAAGCTGCCGGGGTGCGCTTCGAGCAGCTCGAGGGCCAGCGCGGCGATCCGATCGAAATCCACCGGAGCGGTGCGCACCCGGGCGAAGTAGGCCACCCCGAAGACGCGGGCCAGCCGCGTCTGGGTATCGGCCGCGCGACCGGATTCCACCTCGACGAGCAGGCGGCCGTGCAACAGCCGCACCGTCGCTTCCGCCCCCAGGGCGTCGCGCAGGCGCTGCGCCAGCAGCTGCTCGAAGTGGCGGCGGTTCTTGCCCTTGAGCCCGATCTCGTGGTAGTGGACCAGGAAGCGCGCGGGTTCTACCACCGGAACAACCTCCGGGCGTTGGCGTCGGTGATGCGTTCCATCTCCTCGAAGGCGACGCCGCGGGCGAGCGCCAGCGCCTCGAGCGTGTAGCGCACGTAGGCGGGTTCGTTCTTCTTGCCGCGTTTGGGGACCGGCGGCAGGTAGGGGCTGTCGGTCTCGACGAGCAGCCGGTCCGCGGGCAGCGCGGCCGCGGCCTCGCGCAGGCGGGCGTTCTTCTTGTAGGTCAGGTTGCCCGCGAAGCTGACGTAGCCCCCGAGGTCGAGGCCCGTTTCCGCCAGCTTCATGTCGCCGCCGAAAGCGTGCAGCACGAAGCGGGGCGGGCGGTGCTCCCGCAGCCAGGCTTCGAGGTCGCGCTCGGCGGCGTCGCTTCCCTCTTTCGAGCGCACGTGGAAGACCAGGGCCAGGTCGTGTTCGATCGCCAGCTCGAGCTGGAAGTCGAGCAGCCGGAACTGGGCCTCGGGGGTGGCCGCGTCCCAGTAGTAGTCGATTCCCGTCTCGCCGCTGGCGCGCACGCGCGGATGGGCGGCGAGCGCACGCAGCCGCTCGGCCACCTCGTCCGAGAAGGCTTCGGCCTCGGTGGGGTGCAGCCCCACGCCGGCGTAGACGTTGGACCAGGCCTCGGCGAACCCCAGCGCCGCCGCGCTGCTCGTCGTATCGGTGCCCAGGCTGAGCACCGCGTGCAGGTCGCGGGCGCGCTCCAGGGCTTCGCTGGGGGCTTCAAGGCGGTCCAGGTGGGCGTGGGTGTCGGTCATGCCGAACGTAGGGTAGCACAAAAGTCTAACCGCCCTGGCCAGGGGCTTATTTCCCATGCGTAGGCTCACAAAACTAGTGCTAGAATGAGCGGCGGTTTTGGGGCCGGAGCCCCAACCCCTACGGAGGGTAAGATGCGAGACGTAACGCTGGCCATCGCCGGTTCGGGTGGGGACGGGGTAATCACCGCAGGTGATTTCATCGTCCAAGCCGCGGCCCGGAAGGGTCTTCATGCCTTCATGCTCAAGTCCTACGGGCCTCAGATCCGCGGCGGAGAATCTTCGGCGCGGATTCGCATATCGGACCGGCCCATCTACAGTCAGGGCGACTACGTCGACTTCCTGGTCGTCTTCAGCTGGAAGGACTTCAACCGCTTCCTCGACGAGATCCAGTTGCGGAAGGGGGCGGTGGTCCTCTACGACGAGGCCGACACCACCCCGCGCGAAGAGTTTCCCATCGACGCGGACCTCGAGGTCGAATACATCGCCGTGCCTTTCAAGAAGATGGCCGCCGAGGAGATCAAGGTCCCCCTTACCAAGAACATGGTGGCCTTGGGGGTGATCTCCGAGCTGCTGCACCTTCCCCTCGAGGCCATCAAGGACGCGGTCATGAAGAAGTTCGGCAAGCGCAAGCCCGAGGCCGCGCAGGTGAACCTGCAGGCCATCGACCTGGGCAAGGCTTGGGTGGGCGAGCACCTGCCGCAGGGGACCCAGGTCGCCCTCGACGCCGAGGGCTCGGGCGAGCCCAAGCTGGTCATGACCGGCGACGACGCGGTGGCCTTTGGCGCCATCCACGCCGGCGTCAAGGTTTTCACCGGCTACCCCATCACCCCGGCAAGCCCGATCCTCGAGTTCCTCTCCAAATGGCTGCCCCACTTCGGCGGCGCCGTGGTGCAGACCGAGGACGAGATCGCGGCCATCACCTACGCGATCGGCGCCAGCTGGGCCGGCAAGCAGGCCATGACGGCTTCGAGCGGCCCCGGCATCGCGCTCAAGCAGGAGGCCTTCGGCCTCGCGGCGATGGCGGAGATCCCCCTAGTCGTCGTCAACGTCCAGCGCGTCGGCCCCTCCACCGGCATCCCCTCCAAGAGCGAACAGGCCGACCTCTTCCAGGCCGTCGGCGGCACCCACGGCGACGTGCCCCGGGTCGTCCTTGCCCCCAGCGACGTCGAGGACAACTTCCAGGTCGCGGTCGAGGCCTTCTACCTGGCCGAGAAGTACCAGATCCCGGTGATCATCCTTTCCGACCAGTTCCTGGGCGAGCGCAGCGAGACCGTAGAAGCCGACGTGCTCTTCGCCCGCAAGCGGGTGATCAGCCGCCAGCTGGCGGGGGCCAACGACCTCAAGGAGTACAAGCGCTACAAGCTCACCGACACCGGCGTCTCGCCCATGGCCGTGCCCGGGATGCCCGGCGGCCAGCACATCATCAGCGGCCTCGAGCACCACGAGGACGGTCGCCCCACCTCGAGCGGCACCCTGCACCAGGTCATGAGCGAGAAGCGCGCCCGCAAGCTGCCCCTGATCGCCGAGGAGTCGGGCTTCGTGCGCGTCTACGGCGATGAGGACGCCGAGCTCGCCGTCCTGGCCTGGGGCTCGTCCAAGGGCGCGGTGCGCGAGGCCATCGAGCGTGCTCAGGCGCAGGGCCTCAAGGTGAAGGCCATCGTGCCCCAGCTCATCTACCCGATCCCCGAGAAGGCCCTCGACGAGGCGCTCAAGGGCGTGAAACGCGCCGTCGTGGTGGAGCTCTCCTTCGGGGCGCAGTTCTACCGCTACCTGCGCGCCTACTACGACGGTCTGCCCAAGGAGACCTACTCCTACGCGCGATCGGGCGCCAACCCACTGTTGGTGAGCGAAGTCTTCGATACCATCAAGGAACACGCGGCCGCCCTCGGCGCGCTCCAGGAGGCCTGAGATGGAACCGGTAAAGCTGACCGCCAAGGACTACAAGACCTCCGTTCCCATCGTTTGGTGCCCGGGCTGCGGCGACTTCGGCGTGCTCAACGCCATGCAGCAGGCGGCCGCCGAGCTGCAGCTGCCGCCCGAGAACCTGATGGTCGTCTCCGGCATCGGTTGCTCGAGCCGCATCGCCGGCTACATCAACAGCTACGGCTTCAACTCGATCCACGGCCGCGCCCTCCCCATCGCCGCGGGGGCCAAGCTGGCCCGCCCCGAACTGACCGTCTGGGTTTCGGGTGGCGACGGCGACGGCTACTCGATCGGCACGAACCACTTCGTCCACACGATCCGCCGCAACCCCGACATCACCTACATCGTGATGGACAACCACATCTACGGCCTCACCAAGGGCCAGGTCTCGCCGACCACGCCCCACGGCGACGTGACCAAGTCGACCCCGCAGGGCAACCCCGAGCGCCCGCTCAACCCGCTGGCGCTGGCGCTCGAGCTGGGGGCCACCTTCATCGCCCAGGGCTTTTCGGGCAACGTCAAGCACCTGCGCGACCTCATCGTCCAGGCCACCCGGCACAAGGGCTTTGCGCTCGTGAACGTCAAGAGCCCCTGCGTGACCTTCCGCGGCCGCCAGGAGTTCAACGTCATTCGCGAGCACGGGGTCTACCTCGACGAGAGCCACGACCCCAGCGATTGGAACCAGGCCCACGAGGTCACCCAGTGGACCGACAAGGTGCCCCTGGGGGTGATCTACAAGATCGAAGGCGTGCCCACGCTCGAGGGCGTGGCCGAGGAGGCGCGCGAGAAGGCGCGCGAGCGCCGCAGCTTCGAAAGCACCACCGAGCTGATCGAGGTTTTCCGCTAGCGCCCGCCTCGTTCGGACCGGGCCCCGCCGGCGCGGGGCCCTTTTCGGTATGCTGCGGGCATGGCACGCCGAACCTGGTGGTGGATTTCGCTGATCGTGCTGCTCGCCGCCTGCGCTCCGCGCCTGCAGGGCGTGGATCCTTCCCGGCCGCCAAGCCCCGAACAGTGGGATCCGCAGCCGGCACCGATCGAGTGGTGGTACGTCTCCGCCTACCTGCCCGACGACGGGCTCGCCTTTCACTGGGCCTTCTTCAAGTACTACGCCCCCGAGGGGTACCGGGTCGTTGGGCTGCCGGCGCGAGCGGTCTTCCCGTATCCCTTTGCCAGTGAGCACCTGGCCGTCACCGACCTGCGTGCGGATCGGTTCGACTTCCAAGAGCGCCACGACTTCCCCGAGCTGCGCGCAGAGGTGCGCGCGAACCCGCTCTTCCTCGACCTCGACGGCTGGCGCTTCCAGCGCACGCCCGAAGGCTTCCGCCTGCAGGCCGGTTCCGTGGACGTGACCCTGACGCCAACCAAGCCGTCCGTGGTCCACCCCCCGGGCTGGTCGGGCACGGCCGAGACCGGCCGCATGTACTACATCTCCTACACCCGCGCCGAGCTGCGCGGCACCGTTCTGGGCCGCGAGGTTCGCGGCACCGCCTGGATCGACCACCAGTGGGGCGAGCAGATGAGCGGCGTGGCCGCGCTCTGGGACTGGTACGGCGTTCACCTTACGAACGGCGACGACCTTATGCTCTACCGCATCCGCGACGCCCAAGGCAACCTCAAGGTCTTGCACGCCACCCGTGTGGACGCCCTGGGCCGGGCCACCCGGCTTGAAGGGGTGCGGATGGAACCGCTCGCCTACTGGTCCTCGCCGGTCACCGGCCTGCGCTACGCGGTGGCCTGGCGGGTGGAGGGGGAGGGCTGGCGCCTGCAGCTCAAGCCGCTGCGCCTGGCGCAGGAGATCCGGCCTCCGGGCCTCCCCGTGGCTTACTGGGAGGGTCCGGTCGAGGGCTCGGGTACCTGGTTCGGTGAGGACGTGCGCGCTTGGGGGATGGGCGAGTTCGTGGGCGGTCGTTACCGTCGCTGAACCCCTGCCGCCGGGTGGAACCCGTGGAATTCGTGCGGTATGAAAAGGGAAATAATTCACGAACGAGAAGCGTTCCGGGTTTCACAAACCGAAAAAAAGGCGGGCACGGCCCGCCTTCGCGACGATCGGGGAGGGTCAGGCGCCGACGAGCTTGCGCGCTTCCTTGAGGATGCGCTTCACGGTACCGGTGTCCCCGGCCTCGCAGTAGATGCGCAGCAGCGGTTCGGTGCCCGAGGGACGGAAGAGCAGCCAGGCGCCGCCTTCGAGGTGGAGCTTGACGCCGTCCAGGGTTTCCACCCCCTCGACTCTAAAGCGCCCCACGCGGTCGGGCGGCGCCTCGCTAAGGCGCTTCATCACGCCGTCGCGCGCCTCGGGGCTCGCCACCTTCAGGTCCAGGCGGTCGAAGGCGTGCGAGAGCCCCACGAGCTCCTCGATCTCGGCGAACTGTTCTCCCAGGCCCTTGCCGGTGGTCACCACGCTTTCGAGCAGCAAAAGAGCGTTGAGGATGCCGTCGCGTTCGGGGATGTGGCCGGCCACGCCGATGCCCCCCGACTCCTCGCCGCCGATGAGCACGTCGCCCTTCAGGAACTCGTCGGTGATGTACTTGAAGCCGACGGGCGTGGTCACGACCTCGAGCCCCAGCTTCTCGGCCAGCCGGTCCACCACCTGCGAGACCGAGAAGGTCTTGACCACCCGCCCGCGCAGCCCCTTGCGGTGCAGGTGGTGCAGCAGCACCGCGAAGATCTGATGGCTGTTGAAGTAGGCCCCGCCGGCGAGCACCGCGCCGATGCGGTCGGCGTCGCCGTCGGTGACCGCGGCGAAGACCGGGTCCTGTTCGGCGCTCATCACCGCGCGCAGGGTGACCAGGTTCTGAGGAATGGGCTCGGGATGCACGCCGTAAAAGAGGGGGTGGGGCACGCCGTGGAGCTCGCGCAGGTCGAGCGCCAGCCCTGCGTGCTTCACGAAGCCGGCGAGCCAGCCGCCGCCGGCCCCGCCCATGGCGTCGTGGTAGAGCGCGCCGGAGTAGCTCTTTAGGGCGCTCAGGTCTACGATCTGGGCGAGCCGATCGTAGTAGGCCTCGCGCAGGTCGAAGCGTTTCACCGCCTCCGGC
>Ga0256839_1001166_pt1 | contig 32531 bp, 29 predicted proteins | sample 354166metaG_FD_185968 | JGI IMG/M metagenome (GOLD analysis project Ga0256839, IMG submission 185968) | Hydrothermal vent microbial communities from Mid Atlantic Ridge, Atlantic Ocean - 354-166 | ecosystem: Environmental > Aquatic > Marine > Hydrothermal vents | place: Atlantic Ocean: Mid... | reverse complement strand
ATAGGTGACAAGGGGTATCTTAATGCAGTAGGAACTGAATCAGATCCCATTATATTTACTGGACAAGAGCCAACCCCTGGATATTGGTCTGGTATACAGTTCTATGCCTCTGGTAGTCAAAGCAATTTACTAGACCACGTTGAAGTAAAGTATGGAGGAGGGGGCGGGAGTGATAGTGAAGGTAATATTACTTCTTGGTGTTCTGCAGCTAATCCAGCTAAGTTTACAATCAAAAATAGTCTTATTAGTGATAGCTCAAGTTTTGGTGTCAATAAGGAGAGCGTACCATGCGATATAACTTTGTCGAATATTATTTATAGAAATAACGAGCTAGGAAATACAAATTTTTAATGAAGACAGCCTGCAAGCAAGTATTCCAAACCAATCATCAAGAATTGGTTCAAGCTGCTTATAAGATTGTTAGATACTATATAAATAACAAACAGAGAATCCCCCATGAAAACAAAAACATTATTTACCTTAAGCCTATTAACTCTTTCAATTGGCCTTACTGCTTGCGGTGCTAAAAGTGACCCCCAAAAAAGTGTTAAAGGTACTTTGGTTGTTCCTAAAGCGAGCCAAAAAGTTATTGCTAAGGTCTTACAAAAAGCCAGTGGCGTACAATTTAAAGAAACCTGCCCGAATGTGCCTGCGGGCTATAAGCCTTTAAAGGGTGTGAAAGTTGAGTTTGTTGATAGCGGCGATAAAACGCTCGATGATACTAAAACTAATGAATGTGGTGAGTTTTCTGCTAGCGTGCCAGAGGGTGTGGTGAAGGTTAAAGCCAAAAGCAGCGGTAATAAAGAGTTGGTTACCGATGTCAGTGTCTTTCAGTCTACCGGTGCTACGTCATTAGCGTCGACGATTCCGAGTAATGCCGAATATCAAATATCATCCATGCAAATGACGGCGGATAATAAGATTGCGTTTAGTGTGACGGATACAATCACTAATAACGCGGTTATCGGTATCCCTGACTCTGCGCTTTCTGCCAAGATTGGTATTAAAAATGTTGGCATATCAAAATTGGATAGCGCGGCGAATATCTCTGATCCAGCATCAGTTACTTTGGTGATGGATGCGAGTGGTTCAATGATATTAAGTGTCTATGATAAAAATAATGAAGAACTTGTCGATGCTAATGGTTATTCTATGAATCGTTTCCGCGTTTCACATTTAGCCGCACACACTTATTTAGATAATATACCTAAAGTGGATGAAACTGGTTTTATTATTTTTTCTAGGAACGTTAATTTTCTTGATGATAATACAATGAAAACATTGTTTCCTGCTATGAAGGATGTTAACGGAAACCCGAAGACCTATGTCTTCTCCAAAAGTGGCTACTCTAAAGAAGCTAAAAAATTACGCTTATTGGTTGATGCTTATAACCCCTATACAACAAACTATAGTGCTAATGGTATCGATGAAAAACATAAGGATTCACCAGAGGTAAAACTTGGACGTTATCCATGGGGTGGTTCAACTGCTCTCTTTGCTGCAACGATTGAAGGTATTACACAAACATCCAAAAGAGCCAATAATCGTAAGTTAGTTATTGTGATGAGTGATGGTGTAAACAACCGTTCGCCTTACTCAGTTGATGAGGTTATCAAATTAGCAAAAGAGAAAACGATTCCTGTCCATACGATTGCATTTGGTGGTGGTAGCGATGAGAAAATAATGAAGCGGATAGCAACAGAAACGAATGCAAGTTTTTATAAAGCGACAGGAGTAGATCTTGTAGGTGCATTCCGCAGCATTCAAACCAGTATTACTTTCCAGTATTTAGCCAACTTAATTGATAAGGCAAAAACAGGGGATGAGGTGACGATTAGCTTAAATTACAATGGCGCTAAAGTTAGCCGAACTGTGACACGTTAGAAGATAAAGCACCAAATATAGGCGGCGTTACGAAAAAATTACTCGAGGTGTATGAAATATCAGTGCCGACTCTGCACTTTGATGTGATAACAAAGGTTTGTGATATCTCTTTCACCTGCTTGCTCACCAGAATTAAATCAGGTGAGCAAACTTGGAGTCATACCAGGGAAGAAAAGGAAGTTCATCCCTTTTACCATCAAAACCATGATAAAAATTTTCGTCAAACTCCTTGATACAGAATCGGCTCAGGGCACTTAGTATGAAATATTTCGAAACGATTACGAATATCCCAATACAGGCCCTAGCCACTTCTCAGCCTCATCTATCGTCCAACCTTTACGTTTGGCGTAATCTTCAACTTGATCTCTTTGGATTTTACCCGTTCCAAAATAACGCGAATCAGGATGTGAGAAGTACCAGCCAGATACTGCCGCCGCAGGCCACATGGCATAGGATTCGGTAATTTTAATACCAATACGTTTTTCTGGGTCCAATAGCTTCCACAGTGTGCCTTTTTCAGTGTGCTCGGGGCAGGCGGGGTAGCCGGGTGCTGGGCGAATACCTGCATATTTTTCCTTGATAACGTCCTCATTACTTAGGGTTTCATCACTGGCGTAACCCCAAAATACTTTGCGAGTTAGCTCGTGCATTTTCTCGGCCAGTGCTTCTGCAAAGCGATCCGTTAGGGCTTCAAGCAAAATTGCGTTGTAGTCGTCGAGGTCTTTCTTGTATTGTTCAACGTGTTCTTCCATGCCAAAACCTGTGCTCACAGCAAACGCACCAAGCCAGTCTGGTTTGCCTGAGTTATCGGGCGCGATAAAGTCGGCTAAGCAGAAGTTAGGTTGGGCTTTATTGTTGCCTTTTGTGGTGCGATCCATTTGTTGGCGAATATGGAATAACGCGGTGCTAGTGCTATTGCGTGATTCATCGGTGTACAGTTGAATATCATCAACGCCGTTGCTGTTAGCAGGAAAGAAACCCAGTACAGCTTTACCTGTTACCCACTTCTCGCTGAGCATTTTTCCGAGCATTTCTTGGGCATCTGCGAATAACTTGGTAGCTGTCTCGCCGACCACTTCATCGTTTAAGATGGCTGGATAGCGACCGGCTAATTCCCAACTTCTGAAGAAAGGTGTCCAATCAAAAATATCCACTAAATCATCGAGCGGGTAATCTTCAAACGTTAGCAGTACACCGCCGTTATCAAGTCTCTCAAAGCTGTAGTCGGCGGCGATTAGATCATTGTTTAGTTTGCCCTTTAAAATTGCAGGCTTGGGTGGCTGGTAAGTTAACCAATCAAGAGGTGCTTTATTAGCACGTGCTTGTTCAAGTTTTGCGGTTTTCTTTTCGCGTTGATTGGCCGCACGTTTTACTCGCATTGCCTCGTATTCATCTTTAATTTCTTGACGATACGCCTCTTTACGATCATCAGATAATAATTCACCTGCAACGCCAACGGCACGGGATGCATCCGGGACATAAACAATCGGCCCTTTATATTGTGGATCAATTTTAACCGCGGTATGGATTTTTGATGTGGTCGCGCCACCAATCATCAGTGGTAGGTTTAACCCCGTTCGTTCCATCTCTTTGGCAACGTTCACCATCTCGTCTAATGATGGCGTGATTAAGCCTGATAAACCAATAATATCGCAACCTTCATCTTTGGCGGTTTGTAAAATTTTATCGGTTGGTACCATCACGCCTAAATCAACCACTTCATAGCTATTACATTGCAGCACGATACCGACGATATTTTTACCAATATCGTGTACATCGCCTTTTACCGTTGCCATAAGGATTTTGCCGTTAGTGCTAACCTCACAACCTTCTTTCTCAGCTTCTAAAAAGGGTTCTAACCAAGCCACTGATTTTTTCATGACTCGAGCAGATTTAACCACCTGTGGCAAAAACATTTTACCCGCGCCAAATAAATCACCGACCACATTCATGCCGTCCATTAACGGACCTTCAATAACGAAAATAGGGCGTTTAAGTTTATCTAACGCCTCTTTTGTGTCTTCATTCACATAGGCATCGATGCCTTTCACAAGAGCGTGTTCGAGACGTTTTTCGACCGTCCATGTGCGCCATTCTAAATCTTGTTTGTTTTCTTTTGCTTTACCGTCACCTAAATAATCGCCGGCGATTGCCATCAAGTTTTCAGTAGCTTCAGGGTGCTTATTAAGCACCATATCTTCAACGGCTTTATGCAGTTCTTTTGGGATGTCATCGTAAACCACCAACTGACCGGCGTTAACGATACCCATATCCATGCCAACTTTAACGGTGTGGTATAAAAACACCGAATGAATCGCTTCGCGCACGGGATTATTACCACGGAATGAGAAGGATACATTCGACACCCCCCCGGAAATCATCGCATGCGGCAGTGTTTCTTTAATCGTTTTGGTGGCTTCAATAAAATCGACGGCGTAGTTATTGTGCTCTTCGATACCGGTGCCGATGGCGAAAATATTCGGATCAAAGATTATATCTTGCGGAGGGAAGCCGATTTTATCGACCAACACATGATATGCGCGGGTACAAATTTCAACTTTACGTTGGTAGGTATCGGCTTGACCATCCTCATCGAACGCCATAACTACAGCGGCTGCACCGTAGCGTTTGATGAGTTTGGCTTGATTGATGAAGTTTTCTTCACCTTCTTTAAGCGAGATGGAATTGACAATGCCTTTGCCTTGAATGCATTTGAGACCTGCTTCGATAATGTCCCACTTGGAAGAATCGACCATGACGGGAACGCGCGCAATATCGGGTTCAGCGGCACAAAGATTTAAGAAGCGCACCATCGCATCTTTGGATTCAAGCATGCCCTCATCCATATTAATGTCGATAACTTGCGCGCCGTTTTGGACTTGTTCTAGCGCAACTTCTAAAGCGGTGTCGTAATCCTCCTCTTTAATCAGGCGCTTGAAACGGGCTGAACCGGTTACGTTGGTACGCTCGCCAACGTTTACAAATAAGCTATCTTCTGCAATATTAAAAGGCTCTAAGCCTGATAGTCGGCATTGCACAGGAATATCTGGAATACTGCGCGGTTTAATATCTGCAACTGCCTCTGCAATCGCCTTGATATGTGCAGGGCTAGAGCCACAACAACCCCCAACGATATTTAAGAATCCAGACTCCGCCCACTCTTTAATATGCTCTGACATTTCATCAGGTTCTAAATCATACTCGCCAAATTCATTGGGCAAGCCCGCATTGGGGTGTGCCGAAACATTGGCGGTGCTAATTTTTGATAATTCTTGCACATATTGGCGTAGCATATCTGGGCCAAGCGCACAGTTTAAACCGATGGATAGTGGCTCTGCATGAATCAGTGAATTATAAAATGCCTCGGTGGTTTGACCTGATAAAGTACGACCGGATGCATCCGTAATCGTACCTGAAAGCATAATCGGTAATTCGACATCATCATCTTCAAAGACCGTTTTTACCGCGAAAATGGCGGCTTTTGCATTAAGTGTATCGAAAATCGTTTCGATCAAGATAATATCTGAGCCACCTTCAATCAAACCGCGCGTAGAGGCGCAATAATCTTCTACTAAAGCATCAAAGGTGATTGCACGAAAACCGGGGTCATTTACATCGGGAGACATTGAGCAGGTTTTTGAAGTCGGGCCAAGAACTCCTGCAACAAAACGGGGTTTATCAGGTGTTGAATATTTATCAGCCGCCTCTCGTGCGACCTTTGCTCCTGCTACATTCAGCTCGTAGGCGAGACTTTCCATCTCGTAATCTGCCATACTAACTTTAGTGGCGTTAAAGGTGTTGGTTTCGAGAATATCCGCGCCGGCTTCAAGGTATTCTTCATGTATTTCACGAATAATATGCGGTTGGGTAATCGCCAGCAAATCATTATTGCCTTTGATGTCCATGTGATAGTCAGCAAAGCGCGTGCCGCGATAATCCGCTTCTTCGAGCTTGCGGCGTTGAATCATGGTACCCATAGCACCATCGAGAATGAGGATACGGGTCTTTAAAAGGTCTTGAAGCTGCTGTGTTTTAGTCATGCGCGTAGTTTATTGTATTTACTAATGTATTTCATTTAATAATTAACACACTTTGATAAAACTACTGCATAAAAAGAGTAATGGCTATTTCCATTTGTTTAGTTGCATTACGTAATACTTTAAGTGTGATAGTGTCATTCAGTTGATGCTTCTCAACAATATTTAAAAAATCATTCATATCTTCGACTTTCTCATTTCCAATCGCTTGAATAACATCACCTAAAACCAGATCACCATTAACCAATTGTGAGCCTTTTAAACCCGCCTTTGATGCCGGTGAATTAGGGCTGACTTGTAAAATTAATACGCCTTTTATGCCCAGCTCTTTTAACACCAACCTATTCGCAGTGTCGTTAGCACTAATACCGACGATGGGTTGAATGAATCGACCATTTTTAATCAGATTAGGTACAACACGGTTAACACTATCAACCGGGATCGCAAAACCGATACCCGCAGAAGCACCCGATGGACTATAAATCGCCACATTCATGCCGATTAAACGACCCGCACTATCTAATAATGGGCCGCCAGAATTACCCGGGTTAATCGCAGCATCGGTTTGGATTAGGTTATCCATATCCATAGAGCGGTTGGATATAGTACGACCCAGCGCAGAAATAATCCCTGTAGTAAGCGTATGATCTAAACCAAACGGGTTACCAATCGCATAAACTTGTTGTCCAACCGATAAATTTTGACTGGTACCCGGTTGGATAGGGTTAGGCAAATCAGCCGTGTCTTGTAGCTTTAGTACCGCAATATCATGGCGTTTACTATGCCCGATGACTTTTGCTGTGTAGGTTTTTTTATTGTTGAGGCGTGCTTTGGCAGTTTTATGCCCTTTAATCACATGGTAGTTAGTGATGATATGCCCTTGCATATCCCAGATAAAACCCGTTCCTGTGCCACTAGGAACTTCACGAATATCTCGCGTATAAGGGTTAATAATATGTTTAACCGTGGAAATATAAACAACCGCAGGGTTATTATGCTTAAAAAGCGCAATCGTGCCTTTTTCTTCCGGGGTCAAGCCACTGCGTAAATTACTTTTGGCGTTAGCCGTTTGAATGCTGTTAGATAAGCCAAATGGCGAAAACAACATGATTGCGATGGTAGTAATGGTAACCACTAAAAAAGGAGTAATGTATTTTTTTGGGAACATTAAAGATACCTGAGGGTTGTATAATCAACTACTAAGATAGGCCTTAAAAATTTAATTTCAAGCCGCTTCCATATCTGGCTTCGGTGTAAATATAAGGGTTAACTCAGCATCCTTTTGTCAATCTATTCTTAGCTACGCTTTCTCAGTTGCTCAATTTAAAGAATTCTGCAAGCTCGTTAACTCAATTAAAATAGAATCAACCAGGGCAATGCCTTTATCATCCATGCCTTTATTTAAAATCTCGGCATCACGTTCACCATCAATGAGCTTTTTCATGATTCCAGCTAATAAGGTCATTTCACCCCCTGCTTGACTCATCTGCTCACTCATGTGCGAGAGCAAGGTTAATGCTTGGGTATTTCCAATCCCTGCTTGATGGATCATATGTGCTATTCCCGGTGCAGCCATGCCAGCTTGTGCGCTTTTTTGTGGGTCGGGCAGGGTGCTGGGGTTTTGGATGCCGCGTAAAATTGCATCAATAATATAGCCATCTTCCTTATCGAGGTTTTTAGCTAGTGAATCTGAGCGATCGCCTTCCATAATTTTATAAATGCGTAAAACCAAACTTTGCCAGCCATTTTCGGCACTGCTTTTTAGAGTTTCATTAAGTTGGGGTCTAAGTTGTGGGTTGCTGAGAGTGTCTACGACTAAACGAATCAAACTTGCATGCACTTGAATGACTTGTAGCTGTTGCGGCGGTAATTTATTCATAAACTGATCTTAGCAAAATTTTTAAAATAAGTGCGACTAGTTTACTTAATCTACTGTTTCCAGTTTTTCAATATGGTACGATTCGCTTTTGTAAGAATAACGCTAATCACAGGCATTTTATGACACGATATATCTTCATCACCGGCGGTGTGGTTTCATCCTTAGGCAAAGGCATCGCCGCTGCTTCGCTAGGCACTATATTAGAAGCTCGTGGTTTGAAAGTGACCATGATGAAACTTGATCCGTATATTAATGTTGATCCTGGAACTATGAGTCCTTTTCAGCATGGGGAAGTATTTGTTACAGATGACGGTGCTGAAACTGATCTGGATTTAGGTCACTACGAACGCTTTGTGAATTTCACCGCGACACAGTTAAATAATTTTACCACCGGGCGTATCTACAGCACGGTAATTCGTAAAGAGCGTCAGGGGGATTATCTGGGTGCGACGGTGCAAGTCATTCCGCATGTTACCGATGAAATTAAACGTTGTGTACGTGCAGGTGCAGAAGGCTTTGATGTGGCCATGGTCGAAGTCGGTGGTACGGTGGGTGATATTGAGTCACTGCCGTTTATGGAAGCATTACGCCAAATGGGTGTTGAAGAAGGCAATAAGGCCTTATTTATGCACTTAACCTTAGTACCTTATTTAGCCGCTGCGGGTGAACTTAAAACAAAACCGACTCAACACTCGGTAAAAGAGCTACGCTCCATTGGTATTCAACCCGATGTTTTATTGTGTCGTAGTGAAAGAACTATCCCAGACAAAGAACGTAAGAAAATCTCGTTATTTACCAATGTAGCTGAAAAAGCCGTTATCCCCGCTATTGATATGGACAATATTTATAAAATTCCCCTTTGGCTGCATTCACAAAATCTCGATCAAATTGTTATTGATAAATTAGAGCTGGGTGACTTAAAAGAAGCAGATTTATCAGACTGGGAGAAAGTGGTACACGGCATGGCATTTCCTAAGTCGGAAGCAACCATTGCAATGGTCGGTAAATATGTTGATTTAACTGAATCGTATAAATCGTTAAATGAAGCCTTAAGTCATGCAGGAATTCAAACAGAATCAAAAGTTAATATTATTTATATTGATTCGGAAGCATTAGAGTCTGATGGCACGGATGCCCTAAACAATGTTGATGCTATTTTAGTCCCCGGTGGATTTGGTTCTCGGGGTGTCGAAGGTAAAATAAAGGCAATACAATTTGCCCGTGAAAACAAGGTTCCTTACATGGGAATTTGTTTAGGTATGCAATTAGCCGTCATCGAATTTGCGCGCCATGTTGCAGGCTTAAAAGACGCCAATAGTACCGAGTTTAACGAAAATACACCTGACCCTGTTATCGGTTTAATTACTGAGTGGATGACTGAAAAAGGTGAACTTGAAAAGCGTACTAAAAGCTCGGATATGGGTGGTACGATGCGTTTAGGTGGGCAACGATGCTTATTAACAAAAGGCTCGTTAGCACATAAAACCTATGGTAAAGATGAGATTGTTGAACGTCATCGTCATCGCTACGAATTTAACAATAATTACCGTGAGATATTATCTGAAAAAGGCTTAGTCCTTTCTGGGGTTTCTCACGACAAAACTTTAATAGAGATGATCGAACTAGAAGATCACCCTTGGTTTTTAGCCTGTCAATCGCATCCCGAATTCACATCACACCCACGTGCAGGTCATCCATTTTTTACAGGCTTTGTGAATGCTGCATTAGAGCATTCAAAACAACAAGAAATAACTACAGGTTAGAAAATTAATAATGAAACTTTGTGATTTTGAAGTAGGGCATGATCAACCATTTTTCTTATTGGCAGGCCCGTGTGTGGTCGAGTCTGAAAAGCTCACCCTTGAAATAGCTGAAAATATGAAAAACATAACGGACGAACTTGGTATTCCCTATGTTTTTAAAGCGTCATTTGATAAAGCAAATCGTACCTCACATTCAAGCTACCGTGGGCCAGGTATTGAAGAAGGTTTACGAATTTTAGAAAAAGTAAAAAACGATCTCGGGCTACCAATAATTACCGATGTGCACGAAGATACTCCACTTGATGAGGTTGCTTCGGTTGTTGATATCATGCAAACTCCCGCTTTATTATGTCGCCAGACTAACTTTATTCAAAATGTGGCGAAACAAGGGATTCCTGTTAATATAAAAAAAGGGCAGTTTCTAGCACCACAAGATATGAATAATGTGGTGGAGAAAGCTAAAACCACAGGCAATGATCAAATCATGGTGTGTGAGCGTGGTTATATCTTCGGTTATAATACCTTGATTTCTGATATGCGCGGCCTTGCCACGATGCGTGATACTAATTGCCCCGTTGTTTTTGATGCAACGCACTCTGTACAGCAGCCGGGCGGAAAGGGCAGTTGCTCAGGCGGGGAACGCCAGCATGTACCGGTATTAGCACGCGCTGCTATTGCAGCAGGTGTTGCGGGGATATTTTTGGAAACACATCCAAGCCCTGATGAGGCACTAAGTGATGGGCCTAATTCATGGCCGACAGACAGAATGAAAGAATTATTAGAAACCTTGATGACGATAGATCAGGCAGTAAAATCACAGCCTTATCTTGAGTCAACATTGTAAACCTTTGCACGACTCGGATGACGAGTGAAAAATGGCTAGAATTAAGAACAAATAAATAATTAGATAACATTAAACAAGAGAGCACTATGTCAACTATAAAAAATATCCATGCCCGTGAAGTCATTGATTCACGTGGAAACCCTACTTTAGAAGCAACTGTTACTTTAGATAATGGAATAACAGGCCGGGCAATTGTGCCATCTGGTGCATCAACGGGTGCTCGCGAAGCGATTGAGTTGCGTGATGATGATCAGTCTCGCTTCATGGGTAAAGGTGTTTTAAAAGCCGTGTCTCACGTCAATAAAGATATTGCTGAATGTTTGCAAGGTATGGATGTAACCGATCAAGCCGGCATTGATAATGCCATGATTGAGCTAGATGGCACTGATAATAAAGCCCGTTTAGGCGCCAATGCATTGTTGGCTGCCTCACTAGCAAGTGCGCACGCGGCAGCCAATGATAACAATGAACCACTCTATCAATACTTGGGCGGATTATTTGGTACTGGTGATAAATTTGAATTACCTGTGCCAATGATGAATATCATTAATGGAGGCGAGCACGCCGATAACAGCGTTGATATGCAAGAGTTCATGATTGTACCTGTTGGCGCACCAAGTCTTGCAGAAGCTGTACGGTATGGAACAGAAGTTTTTCATAACCTAAAATCAGTCTTGGCTAAACGTGGTATGAATACAGCTGTCGGCGATGAAGGTGGTTTTGCACCTGATTTATCGTCAAATGAAGAAGCTATTGAAGTCATTCTTGAAGCGATTGAAAATGCGGGATTTAGCGCAGGAAAAGATATTTACTTGGGCTTAGATTGTGCAGCATCAGAATATTATAAAGATGGCAAATATGTATTAGCATCAGAGGACAAAAGTTTTGATGCTGAAGGCATGGTAGATTACTTAGAGAATTGGGTGAATCAATATCCGATTATAACCATTGAAGATGGTTTGGATGAGGCAGACTGGGCGGGTTGGGATGTACTGACGCAACGTTTGGGCGATAAAATACAGCTGGTTGGAGATGACTTATTTGTAACCAACCCCAATATCTTTAAAGAGGGAATTGATAAAAGTATTGCGAATTCGATCTTAATTAAATTCAACCAGATAGGTACATTAACTGAAACCTTAGAAGCGATTAAAATGGCGCATGATGCTAATTATACCGCCGTTGTATCGCATCGTTCTGGTGAGACAGAAGATACTACAATCGCAGACTTGGCCGTTGCAACGAATGCAGGGCAAATTAAAACAGGCTCTTTATCTCGTTCTGATCGTATTGCAAAATATAATCAGCTTATTAGAATCGAAGAAATGCTCGGCAATAATGCGAAATATGCAGGTAAGAATTCATTCTCTCGTTTGTAAGCATCTTGAATAGAAAGACTATGATGAATAAAAAACCACGATGAAAGCGCTCTTGCTAATTTTTTCGACCTTACTCGTTCTGCTGGTCGCAGGGCTGTGGGTTGGTTCGGGCAGTTACCCTGAACATTGGAAAACAGAAGATAGAATCAGTGCGCAAGAAGATAGTAATGAACAGCGAAAGGACGATATTGAGCGTATTAAGTCAGACTTGGAAGATGTTGCCACGGGTGATAGTGCCATTGAAGAGCGCGCCCGTAGTGAATTAGGAATGACCAAAGAAAATGAAAGTTTTTTTGAAATTATTCTTCGCCCAGAAAGTAACAAACAGCCATTACTGCAAGATAAAGTTAAAGGTAGGGATATGGGGGACGATGATTTAAAATCAGCACCCACGATAGGTGTCAACCCTTTGCTGCAGCCTAAAACAACTCTAGGGTCTGAGTCAAAGCTAGAGCCTGAACCCGAACCGAACTCTAACCCCGAATCTAAACCGAAAAGAACGAAGGTAATCAACGATATCAACGAAGATGAAAACAATAAAATAGATTCGGAAATAGAAAAAAGTATCAACAATGGCTGAGGCAAATCAAAGTAAGCAAAAAAAAGTTTGGGTTGTAATACCTGCCGCAGGTATTGGCAAGCGAATGCAGTCTGAGACGCCTAAACAATATATAAAAATAAATGGTAAAACAATACTTGAACATACTTTAGACTGCTTCATTAGTCACCCTGAAGTTGCGGGCTGTGTGGTTGCATTAGCAAGTGAAGACCCTTACTGGAAGTCGTTAAATATTCATAAGACTCTAGGACAGTTTCCACTTTATACGGTGGAAGGTGGCGACGAGCGAAGTGACTCGGTAGAGCAAGCCTTGGATTATCTTAGCGTTGTTGAACAGTTAAGTGATGAAAGCTGGGTTATGGTTCACGACGCAGCACGGCCTTGTTTAAACCAACAAGATATTAGGCTTTTGTTGTCGCTAAAATCAGAAAAAAATAGTCATGGCGGTATTTTGGCTAGTCCAGTACGCGACACTATGAAACGTGCTAAGCCAGATCAAACTACTATCTCAAAGACTGAATCACGCGATAACCTGTGGCATGCCTTAACCCCGCAACTATTCAAATTAGGTGAGTTAACGAGTGCGCTGAGGTATTGTGTAGAAACTGATGTGGTTGTGACGGACGAAGCATCGGCAATGGAAGCTAAGAATTATACGGTTAGCTTGGTCGAAGGGAATAGCAGTAATATTAAAGTTACTCGCCCTGCGGATCTGGAATTAGCAACTTGGTTGCTAAGCCGAAAAGGTGAAATAAATGAAGCTTAGAATCGGTAATGGTTATGATGTGCATGCGTTTGATAACATTGAATCAAACGAAGGAAAAAATTATATTACATTAGGAGGCATAAAAATCCCCCATCATGTTGCTTTAAAAGCACATTCAGATGGTGATGTACTAATCCATGCTCTATGTGATGCGCTGCTGGGTGCATTGGCATTAGGTGATATAGGGCAACATTTTCCGGATACTGATGATGCCTTTAAAGGTGCCGATAGCAAGTTGCTTTTAAAAAAAGTAGTAAGCCTCGTTGATAAAAAAGGCTACCAGTTAAATAACTGCGACTGTACGATAGTGGCTCAAACACCGAAAATGGCACCTCATATAATAATAATGCGAGAAGTTTTGTCAGGTATTTTAAAGGTAGATGTTGATGTTGTTAGTGTTAAAGCTACGACAACCGAACAGCTTGGTTTTACAGGAAGAAAAGAGGGTATTGCTGTGCATGCAATAGTCTTGCTGACGGAGATAGGAGTCTCTAGATGAATGGGCGTTAATCTTGTCGTAATTTAAAAGTTAGTTTTTTATCAGTATCAATCAGCTTGTAATCCTGTAACCAGGCTAGCGCATCGTCCGCATCTTCCTTGAACCAATTTTCTGCAGAACCTAAGCGAAAGGTATAACCCCAGCTATCCATATCCTGCATCATACGTTCCCTTCCTAAATTTGTGAGTTCGTCCGCAAGTAATATTTGCAAAAAACACACTGCATTTTCTTCATCGTAATCACCCTCGGCATCAGTATTTATTGACTTCCTACGTTGCTCATCCATACAGATATAGTGGCAACCTTCATGGAATAAAGAATGAATAGGCGTGTCAGGACGAATATATAGATTGTTTCCGATGAGCCCAGCTTCACTTTCACCCCAGTAACTACCGGGAATGGTTTGATTAAGATGGGTTAAGTTTAGTTTAAGTTGAAAGGGTCGAAACAAACTTTTCAGTAAACTAAAAGAATAGTCGCTCACCTTTCGAACAGTCATAAGGTTTATAGATGGTACTGTATTGACTTTCATCATAGTGACTAAATTATTGCTCAATAGTCTTGTTGTTTAATTCTAAACTAATAATTTTTAGTGATTTATTTTTATTTTCTGCACGAATAATAGCGATACCTTCACGGGTTTGCCATTGATTTTCATTAGTGAATTGGTAACGAGATAAAAACTTGCCTTCACCTTGAACCGTATTAGCAACTTTTTTCCAAGAGAAGCCATAGAGTAGCATTTTTCTTTCTTGAGTAATTTCAAACAGTGATTTTAGTTTGGCGGTAATCTGTTCAGTAGATTGTCCGCTTATTTCGGGTGTATTGGAAAGAATAGGTTCGATATTTTCTACTTTACCTAGTTCGTAAGATAATTCAAGTTGATGTAATAATGTTTCTAGATGTGGCTCTAAATCATAAAGGTTTGCAGTGCTAGCAAGCAAAGGTTGAACTTGAGGGGGTGGTTGTTGCTGTAACGATTGAGACTTGCTTGTATTTATTTCTGTTGGCGCTAGCTTATTTTGTACGATGAGCTCTGGCTTAGTTGATTGAACGAAGTAAGCCGCAAGCGATAATAGCGAGACTAGCGCTAACGAAGCCATTGCGTAAAATGTGTTTTTTGTCTGCGAGAGTGTTTTTTCAGCTTTTAAGGTGGCTCTATAAAAGCTATTCGGTGGAGTGCGTGGATCACTTTTATCACGAAATTTTTGTTGTGTTGGAAAATGTTCGGATTGCTTGTTTAACGTTTGGTAAGCATTCGTTATTTTACTGGCTTTATCGGCAGCATCTTCAGAGGGGTTAATATCTGGATGATAAATTTTCATCAATAACTGATAATTTAACTTTCTTTCGGCGGCATTATTGTTGTGGTTAAGGCCAAGATATTTATACGTTGGATTTGTGGTTGTGAGTAAAACCTCTTCGATGAAATGCATCATTACTTTTTTGAGTAATGACTTTTTTATTTTCATCATGGTTGCAAAATCATTTAGTTTTTTCGATGAAGCACATAAGCGCAAAAGGTCAGTTACACCTTCTGGTAATTCAGATTCAGGAAAAGTCAGCCATTCCATTTCGCGCGGGTATTTATAAAGGCGAATGGCTTGATGTAAAGCAGGGGTTTTCATAAACTCAGCATATCAAAAAAGTTGATAAAAAGTTAGTTATCTTCAATACGAATCGCGTGTGCTCTTCCAATTGGGCCGGTATTATCTTGCCCAATTGCGGTTTCAATGTCATCAATACGTTGATTAAGATCATCTAAATGCGAAGGGTGTTGATTATTCATTTGTGCTTCTGCTTTCATTGCAGGGTCTCCTGCAGCAACTAGGTTCGTCACTAAGGGGGTGTTATTGTGCGGGTTAGTCATCATTAAAACTCACAGTTGATGGTATTCTAAAGTATAACCACGGTCGCGATAAAACGCATAACGTTTACGACCAGCGACCAATATATCTTCGCTTGCATCAATAATTTCTGCCACCTTAGAAAAACGTGAAAAAAAAGCGGGGCGTCGATTGGAGATATTAATTAAGTAGTCGCAGTCGCTCATAGGTTCAAAATCATGTGAAATAGTTACTTTTTCAATGTATTTACTATGTTTTTCGGGTGTATCGTTTTGTTGTTGTTCGGCCGTTACTATTTTATGAGGAATGAAGCTGGTTTTGTCGTTGGTCCAAAGTTTGTCATCAATGAGCTTACTGGTGCTTTCGTTATCTGTATGAATATGTACGGCTAAATTGTTTTTTAAAGCCATATTTGTCAGGCGATAGGCTATTGCGAGCCTATTTTGTAAGCCTCGATCTTTTGAGACGTAGAAATTAATGTGAGTCATAATGTTAATTCTAAACTTCAAAAAGTTTTCATTCCATTTATTTTGTTTGATTCACGTGGTTAATTAAAAACTGCGAAAGTAATGGTACAGGGCGACCTGTTGCATTTTTGCCTGTCCATGCAGTGCCAGCAATATCAAGATGCGCCCATTTATAATCTTTGGTAAATTCGCCTAAAAAACAAGCTGCAGTAATTGTACCTGCACCACCACTACCAATATTACCCAGATCGGCAAAGCAGCTTTTCAGTTGTTTTTTGTAGTCTTCGCCCATGGGTAGGCGCCATGCGCGATCATTAATGGTATTTCCCGCGCTGATTAAATCATCGGCAAGTGCATCGTTATTTGAAAGTACTGCACAAATATGGTGACCTAATGCAACGATGCAAGCACCTGTCAATGTCGCGGCATCAATAACAATAGAGGGCTTATATTTTCCTACATAGGTAAGGGCATCGCACAACACTAAACGCCCCTCTGCGTCGGTGTTTAAAACCTCAATCGTGATACCTTTCATGGATGTCACAATATCGCCAGGTTTTGATGCCTTGGCGCTTGGCATATTTTCTGCGGCAGCTAAAACCACAACGAGGTTAATGTCTAACTGCATTTTCGCGCAGGCTTTAAGTGTGCCTAACATGCCTGCTGCACCACCCATGTCAAATTTCATTTCATCCATATTGGCACCTGGCTTTAATGAAATTCCACCGGTATCAAAGGTCACTCCCTTGCCAACTAAGGCGATGGGTTGTTGCTTTTTATCTTTAGCACCCTTTTCATCTTTAGCGCCAAAGTATTGCAGGATGATCATTTTGCCTGGCTCATCACTTCCTCTACTGACTGAGAGAAAAGAACCCATACCAAGCTTTTTCATGTCACTTTCTTCGAGTACTTCGATATCTACATTTTGATAACTATCAGCGAGTTTATTCGCGGTCTCTGCGATATAAGTCGGTGTGCAGACATTACCGGGATGGTTAGCTAAGTCGCGGGTAAGTTTCATGCCTTCAGATATTGCAATTCCTTGGTCTAAGGCGGTTTGTGCATCTTCATCTATACCGTGGATGAAGATTTCTTGCAGGCTTGGGGCATCTTCTTTTTTACTTTTATAGTCTTGCAATTGATAAAGATCGTCTGCAAATGCAATAACAGTTTGAGTGATAGCGGTAGGTTGTTGATCTTTTGAAGACCCTTCGGTGAGGTAATTGCTAATATTTTTAATGGATGTTTTTTGGATGATTTTACTTGTTGCTTGTGAAACCTTGTTAATTATTTTTATATCAAACTCGTTCTGTTTACCGCAGCCCATTAAAAGTACCCGTGAAGCCTTAATACCTGAGACATCGTAAAGCATTAGAGACTCAGCAATTTCTGCTTTAAAATCACCTTTGTCTAAAATGTTTTTGATTTTTCCATTGCTTGCCTTATCAAGGCTTGAAGCCGCATCGCTAAGAACTAGCTTTTTATCATCTGAAAAGATAGTGACGACAACGCAATCTTGATTATCAGTAGCAGGGTCATTGTTTGAATTTAAACGATATTTCATAAGGCTTCCAGATGAGGTTATAAATAATTAGTGATGGATTATAGACCGTGTCTAACGAGACCGAAATAGCCGATTAAAAATAGTCACATTTAAAACAGAATAGTTGTACCTTTATAAGTAAACTACTATATAATTACGCGTTTTTAAATTAGCCGAAATACTTTGTAATAATGGGCGTTTTGGTATTCAACAACAAGCATAAAGCAAGAGACTAGTCATGGCAGAAGACCTAGAGAAGTATCGTAATATCGGCATTTTCGCACACGTGGATGCGGGTAAAACAACCACAACAGAACGTATCCTAAGCCTTACCGGTAAAATTCATAAAATAGGTGAGGTTCACGATGGTGAAGCAACAACCGACTTTATGGAGCAAGAAGCGGAGCGTGGTATTACTATTCAGTCAGCTGCGGTAAGTGCATTCTGGAAAGATCATCGCATGAATATTATTGATACTCCTGGTCACGTTGATTTTACGGTAGAAGTTTATCGTTCATTAAAAGTGCTTGATGGTGGTATTGGTGTTTTCTGTGCATCGGGTGGTGTTGAGCCTCAGTCGGAGACTAACTGGCGTTATGCGAATGAATCTGAAGTTGCGCGTATTATCTTTGTTAATAAATTAGACCGTGTTGGTGCTGATTTTTATCGTGTTGTAAAACAAGTTGAAGATGTATTAGGCGCTAAGTCATTAGTCATGGTTTTACCGATTGGTACAGAAGATAAGTTTAGTGGTGTTGTTGATTTGTTAACACGCAAAGCATGGGTGTGGGATGGATCAGATGACCCGTTAGCTTACGAAATTCAAGACGTACCCGCTGATATGATTGATCAAGTTGAAGAGTGGCGTGAAAAGCTTATCGAAACTGCAGTTGAACTGGATGATGATGCGATGGAGCAATATCTTGAAGGCAACGAGCCTGATATGGATACCATCAAAGCCTGTATACGTAAGGGTACGCGTGAATTAACTTTCTTCCCAACCTACACAGGCTCGGCCTTTAAGAATAAAGGTATTCAGTTAATCCTTGATGCAGTCATTGATTACTTACCGAATCCTATGGAAGTTGATCCACAACCATTAACGGATGAAGCCGGTGAAGAAACGGGCGAAGTTGCAACGGTTGACCCAGATGGGCCGTTACGTGCGTTAGCGTTCAAAATTATGGATGACCGTTATGGTGCTTTAACTTTTATTCGTGTTTACTCGGGCAAGCTTGAAAAAGGTTCAACAGTGCTTAACTCGTTTACAGGTAAGACAGAAAGAATTGGTCGTATCGTTGAAATGTCAGCCGATGACCGTATCGAACTTGATGGCGCGCAAGCGGGTGACATTGTAGCCGTGCTTGGAATGAAAAACGTACAAACAGGCCATACACTGTGTGATCCTAAGCATCCAGCAATACTTGAGCCTATGGTCTTCCCTGAGCCGGTTATTTCAATTGCGGTATCGCCAAAAGATAAAGGTGGTTCTGAGAAAATGGGCATTGCAATCGGTAAAATGGTTGCAGAAGACCCATCATTCCGCGTCGAAACGGACGAAGACAGTGGTGAGACAATCCTACGTGGAATGGGCGAGCTACATCTTGATATTAAAATTGATATTCTAAAACGTACCCACGGTGTTGATGTTGAAGTTGGTAAGCCACAGGTTGCTTACCGCGAAACAATCACGACACTTATTGAAGACAGCTACACGCATAAAAAGCAGTCGGGTGGTTCTGGTCAGTTTGGTAAAATTGATTACATCATGGAGCCAAATGAGCCGGGTGAAGGTTTCGAGTTTGAATCTAAAGTGACTGGTGGTAATGTACCGCGTGAGTACTGGCCAGCAATCCAAAAAGCATTTGGTCAAATGATGGATAATGGTGTACTTGCCGGTTTTCCCGTTCTCGATGTTAAAGTAACCTTACTTGATGGCTCTTATCACGCCGTTGATTCATCAGCCATGGCATTTGAATTAGCAGCAAAAGGTGCTTTCCGTCAAACCATGCCTAAAGCAGGTGCTCAGCTAATCGAGCCAATTATGAAGGTTGATGTATTTACACCAGAAGATCATGTGGGTGATGTTATTGGGGATATGAACCGTCGTCGCGGCATGATCAAGTCGCAAGAGTCAGGCCCAACCGGCGTACGTATTAAAATAGATGCGCCACTCGCGGAGATGTTTGGTTACATTGGTGACTTGCGTACAATGACCTCTGGTCGAGGCCAGTTCTCTATGGAGTTTTCACACTATATGCCTTGCCCTAAGAATGTGGCGGAAGAAGTTATTAAAGAAGTTAAAGAACGTGAAGAAGCTAAAAAGAAGAAATAAACGTTTTTTTAACTTGCTTTAAAAATACCCGCATCGAAAGATACGGGTATTTTTTTATGCAGAATTTAGAGTAAACTGTACAGTATTCGTGTGTTTATTATTAACAGGAAAATTAAATGATCAATAATGATGTGCTTCGTAGGCTGCGCTATATATTTAAACTAAGTGATTCAAATATGATGCGCTTAGCAAGCTCACCAGAGATTAAAATAACCCGAGCTGAAATCAGTGATTGGCTAAAGAAAGATGATGATCCTTCACAAAAAAAATGCAAAGACGCTCAATTAGCTATTTTCCTGAACAACTTTATTACTGATAAACGCGGTAAACAGGAAGGGCCACAACGTACTTCTGAAAAATCTTTGTCAAACAACCTTATTTTTATGAAGTTAAAAATAGCATTAAATTTACGCGCTGAAGATGTGTTAGAAATATTGGCGCTAGCAAACTTTAAATTAAGTAAGCATGAGCTAAGTGCATTTTTTCGAAAGCAAGGGCATAAACATTATCGCGAGTGTAAGGATCAAATCTTACGAAATTTCTTGCAAGGCTTACAATTTAAACATCGCCCAGTAGAAAGCAATCAATCAAAAACAAAGATTAACAATAAAGAAGAAGAAATAAGCAAGACTTTAAAGCCAGAGTATCAATGGAAAAAGATTAATCCATCAGCCTAGATAGCAGATGTGGAAAGGAAACTAAAAAGGCTACTCAACCCTAGCACAAGATGCTATGGGTTGTGGGTTCCTTAGGGTGACTTTGCGCGACTTGATGCGCCAATCACCCTATACTTCCAATAATAACCACCTGCAGAAGCGATAATAATAATTGCGGCATAAATGATATAAGTCATCAAGGTAATGCCATCGCTTGATTGCAAAGCAACGGTCAACATCACAAGAGTCGTAAGTAGGCCGGCAAGAAAACTATGCAGTAAGGTTTTACGTCTAGCAATACCTGCTGTTATATACCCTCCCGTCAAAATTATAATAAAGAAAACTGGAATAGCGACAATATAACGAATAGCTTCATGCAAGTTACTTAAAAAAGGATATAAAAACACATAAAGTATCTTCATCAGCAAGGATGCAATTATTATAAATAACGCACCTGATAAAATAGCTTTTATGGAGAGGGTAAAGTTCATATATATTAGCTTACCTTATGAGTTGTAAGACGTTGACCATTTATTATTTTCATTCATCATTAGACTCAGCCAAGATTTTAATTACTTAGAAGCTGAAAAAAGTTTACCTTTCGTCAGCAAGTCATGCAAAATATGTGCGGCCTCGTTAAGAAAAACATCAATATCTTTCTTTTTGGTAAAAATATCATCGTTCTTTTTTTCTTGAGCGTCTCTAAGTTCTTTCATCGTTTTATAGACAGGCTCACCATTAGCTACTTGTAATTCATTTTCCAGCTTTAAGAGCTGCTGGTTAAAGGTAGCACGCTTTGCTTTGCGTTTGGCCAAATTTAACGATATTACTTTCTCATTGCCTGCATTGACAAGCAGTTTCAGTCGGTTAAATGTTGTCACATACTTAGGTGTTTTATTTCTGCGGCTAATAGATTTTTGCTCTGCTTGTTTAACTACCGCTTCTGTCATTGCATTATTGTAGTCGCTATGTTGCGCTTCATCTATATGTCGCCACGGTAATGCATTTTTATACGCACGTTCTCCAAAATCGCCCTCTATTTTAGGTAAGTTCCATGCTATATCAGGAACAACACCTTTGTGTTGCGTGCTATCACCGTTAATTCTGAAGAATTGAGCAGTAGTGATTTTAATCTCACCCAATGGTTTATCAAAGGATTTTCGGGTATAAGAATTTAATGGCAAGACGGTTTGTACGGTACCTTTCCCGAAGGTAGTTTCACCAATGATTATAGCGCGTTTATAATCTTGCATCGCCCCTGCAAATATTTCTGAGGCAGAAGCACTGCCTTTATCAATCATTACAGCCATAGGCCCATCGTATATAAAACCAGAGTCATTATCTTTTAAGATATCTGTTCTGCCACTACTATCCTTTATTTGCACTACAGGGCCACGATCAATAAATAAGTCAGTCAATGAAACAACCTCACTGAGAGAACCGCCACCGTTGCCGCGAAGGTCTATAATTAAATTATCAATGCCTTCTTTTTTAAGTTCAAGCAGTAGCTTTTTTACGTCACGCGTTGTACCTGCATACTCTTTATCGCCGCGGCTACGTGCTTTAAAATCAATATAAAAGGAGGGTAAAATAATTACCCCAATTTTATCCGTACCTATGTTAATGATTCTTTTACTTGCAGCTTGATGTTCAAGTTTAATCTTATCTCTTACAATCGTTACGGCTTCTGGCTTGCCGCTTAAACCCGTTTCATGGGGGAGAACCGACAACACTACAGTTGAGCCTTTCTTGCCCCGTATTATATTGACCACGTCAGTTAAGCGCCAGCCTACGATATCCTTAATCGTATCTTTACTGCCTTGACCCACCCCGATGATACGATCACCTGCAGTTATTTTTCCGCTAAGATCAGCTGGGCCTCCCGGAACAACGCTAATAATTTTTGTATGTTCATCATCGGTACGTAGTACTGCCCCAATTCCACTCAGTGAGAGGCTCATTTGAATATCAAATTGCTCTGATGAACGTGGTGATAAGTAAGAAGTGTGAGGCTCTATTGCGGTGGCATATGCATTAGCAATGGTCTGAAATAACTCATTGGGTTTAATCTGAGCAGTGCGTTTAGCCATATTGAGATAACGTTTTTTAAGGCTTTTTACAGTTTCTGCGTGAGTCTTGTCAGCTAAAATTTGATTAATATAATCATTCTTAATGCGTTTTCCCCATAATGCATCCAGTGCATTAACATCACTAGCCCAGGCGACTTCTTTGCGGTCAATAGTATAGTTTTCGTCTTTTGTTAAATCAAACTTTTGGGCGATATACTGAGCGGCATATTCAGAGCGTTCTTTTACGCGTAGCTGGTAAACTTTAAATATACCCACAGCTACATCGGTGTTGCCGCGATCAATATAATTATCAAATTTATCTTTATATTGGTTAAAGCCGTTGATATCAGCTTGGGTAAAGTAAACTTTACTAGGGTCGAGTTGCTTTAAGTATTGCTGTAAGATTTTTTCTGAAAAACGATCATCAAGGTTAAACTTTTTATAGTGAAATCGCTTCAACATTTTATTAATCAGTGATAACTCAAAATCATGTCGCGGTGAAAGCTCAAGCGGCGTGTTAGCTTGAAGTATTGTAGAATCAGAGTTTGATGTCTGATCAATATCACTTTTAATTTGACTACCCATGGATGAAGACATGTTACCTGTTTTGGCGACTTCTTCAGTCATTGGTGGTTTGCCTAGGCAACCACTCAATATAATGAGCCCTAAACTGAGTAAAGAAACTTTAAAAACGGGTAGTAAAAATGTTTTATTCATTGTATTTTTCATCATTAAAAAGCAGTATGGTAAGCACTATCTTATAAGTCATAGCGCGTAAAAAAATAGGCGAAGATCATAACATCCGTAACGCCAAAAGACTAATTTGTAGTTAGCCCTTAAAGTGAACCTAATTAAGTAGATTATGGTTCAGCTTCGGTAAAATACTGGTAGTTATAGCAAGTTAAAAATAATTGGACTTTGATCGGCTCTTCCTAGTTGGTAGAGTAAATTGCTAAGACAGTAAGTCGTTCAGGTATTTAAATAATAAACGTGATGCCTTAGGTGGTTTATTGTTCTCTGCTTCTTTATTCGCATTACGTATCAATTGCCTCAGCTGTTGTCGGTCCGCAGCTTCAAACTGAACGACTAATTCATTGATAAGATCATTATCACCTTTCAGTAGTTTGTTACGCCACTCTTCTACTTGGTGAAATGCTCTTACTTCTTGCTCTTGAGGTAGCGAGAGCATTTTTATCTTAGCCAATATCGTACGGGTGTTTTCTTCGGTCATAATACTAGCGATAAAACGTAGCTGCCTTTGAAGGGCCGCTTTTTTTAGTTTTTTTGCTAGAATTACCGCTTCTCTCATTCTTTCTGAGAGAGTAATTTTTTCAAATTTACTGTTTGGCATTTCAACCAGCTGACGACCTAAACCATGTAAAGCCTTCATCTCGCGTTTAATTTTTGTTTTGTTCGGGCGCTCACTATAAGGCTCACTAGTGTGCGGGTTGATGTTATCGAGTTGGTGTGAATTATCAGTCATACTAATTTAGCTCGGGTAATACTTGGATCGAAATAGGGGCTTTCCAGAGCTTTTTCATGGTTAGATGAGCTTGCTTCTTGTTGCTGCTATTGTAAATACTTAGTTGCGCCTTGCAAGTAGAATCACTGCTTAAGTTAAGACAGTTACGTTCTAATTGATATTGCTTGAGAATCCGTTGTAGCTGCAGTGCAACTGGTTTTCCCGTTTCTAATATCTCAATATTGTTACCAACAATATTACGAATTTCTCCAAGTAAAAAAGGGTAGTGGGTACACCCCAAAATTAGCGCATCAACACCTTGGTCTAGTAATGGGTGGATATAGCGCTCTAACAAAGAGACTGTTCTGTCACTGTTTAGTTCATAAGCTTCGACTTGTTCGACCAACCCAGGACACGCTTGAGCAAGTACTTTTTTCTCTTGTGCATAACGCTCTGTTAAGCCCAATAGCCTTTCACTGTTGATGGTTCTTTGTGTGGCAAGGACACCTATAACCCCATTCTTGCTCAGTTGGGTTGCTGGCTTTATTGCCGGCTCTAACCCTATAACAGGTACATCACTGTTAGCACGCAATAAGTCAGCGGCCTCTGCGGTGGCGGTATTACAGGCGATAACGATCGCCTTTACATCTTGATTTAATAAAAATTCAGTAATCTGTTGTGAACGATCACGGACATACGCTGCACTTTTATCACCATAAGGTGCATGCACCGAGTCACCAACGTAGACAAGGTTCTCATGAGGAAGCAATTGATGGATTTCTTTTAAAACAGAAAGACCACCAAGTCCTGAGTCGAATACCCCGATGGGGCTCCCATCACCAAAACTTAGCATAGTTTGAGAGCTTTGAACAAGGCAGTGGAATTATAGTCATTATGCTCTTCGTCGGATTCGTGCAAAGTCTCATTTACGGAGGAGCTATCGGCCACGAATATAATTTATCATCGCATTGTATTTAGGGGAACGAGTACCTGCTTTTTCAAGCATTGGGAAGATATTACGATCATTAACTGCCGCGATACCATTAAAATGCATTAACATATCACCACCGGCACGATGCCAGGCACGTAAGTACTTACTGTAAGCGTTAGCCATTTGCGGGCTACGGTTGGCTTTTGTAAACAAGCTATAAACCTTAGGATCATGAATCACATGAGGGCGATCAACGCGAAGTAGGTGTTGCCCACCTTCATAAGCTAATAACTTTACGTTGTATTTTCTAGCCAGCGCAACATTCTTTTTTACACGATCTTCAATCGCATTTTCAATCGCGCCGCCAGGGTAATTATCTTTGGCTAAACCCCCGTTCATGATTTCTCTAAAGAGCTGATTAACGCCAGCACTTCCTTGGTTAGCCCAGCGCTTAACTAAAGGACGGTTTTCAATGCGTGCAATATAATCACCAAAATAGGGGGCTACCGCATAAGCATCAAAAGATTTATAACAGTTACCACCTACCAACGGGCAAGTCATTAATTCTTCACCCATTTTTGGAGCGGATCCATAGGCTGATACCACACACACCGCGCGATTACCAAGCGCCTGTTTGAATATTCTACACATTTCTTTACTACGTTTAGCATTATAATTAAGAGCCAAGAATAAACGGCGTGTTCCTGGGTTTTTAATCTCCAACTTACCGCGTGGCCAAAGTTTTAAACCTTGCTGTGACGCATAATGAGTAGCAGGGTACATTGAATTCCAGACTTCATTTGAGTATTCAACATAGACTTTCTGTCGAGGATTTAAACGTCTTTTTACAGTTTGTGCGAAGTTCTGCATGAAGCTATCTGTTGCCTTGTGTGGCATTGAAAACCAAGGGGCTGATTGAGTTGCATTAGCAAGATCAACCATTGTTTCTACTGGCATACCTGGATTGTGGTTATAAAAAGCGCTTTGTGGTGTGGCGCGGTCTTTCCAATGTGCAAGTTGCGTTAATTTAGTATTCTGCCATGGCATGAAGCGTATTGAATTAAAGGGTCTAGCAGTTTGTATGTATTCTTGATTGAACGTCTGTCGCGTATAAGTCTTTGCGTATTTTTGCGGGATTACTTTTATATTGCGGATATGATTGCGCGGGTTTATACGGGTTATATGCAAGCGAAGTTTTCGCTTTGCCGATTTCAAATTGAAATCAATACGTCCGGGGATTTGGCGGATAATTTCAACATCACCGTGAACTTTAATATCACCGTCACCTTGGTAAGTTACGAAGTGTCGGCCGACAGGGAAGTTAGCGGGCATATCCCAGATAGCGTTAATAGAGGTGAAAATAGGGCTTTCACCCCGCGCTGGCAAGCGAGTTGGCCAACCATTCGTATCAACGGAAACTTTGTCTGTTTCTTTGGTGTTAAACGATTTTTTACGACTACAACCAGGGTCAATTGGGCGATTACGCTGCCAATCAAACTCACAGGAAGTAATCCAGCCACGCGAGATTTTAAAAATATCAATAAAGGGGTTGGATGTGCCGAGATGATGTAAGCCACTGGTGTTGTAACCTAAGCGATGACCTGGAGCTGCTTGAGATACGGAGCTAAGCGCAGTCGTTGCGAGTAATGCAGAAGTAAGTGTGAGCTGAATCAACGTCCGTGTTGTTCTGGGCAAAAACATGAAAATCCCTTTTTAATTATGTATTAAAGAGAATTTTAACCTTTCCCTTATCATCTTGCACGAAAATTGTGCAATTCTTAATCATAATGCTTATGATAAGTACGGCGTTTACCTGCACGTTGGGTAATTACCCCTTGAATTTGCTCCCATTTTATTTCAATGGTGTCGTATAAATCATTCAGAGGTGCTAAATAATAACGTTTATCTTTAATACGTAATTGGCGGAAAATATATTCTGATTTATTATCAACGGCAAATACATAGGATCCTTCTCGTGCAACATGACCAGGATCAATAATAAGAATACAGCCCGCGTCAAATTCTGGCTCCATACTGTCATCGATAGTGCGCAATGCAAAAGGTTCGGCGGCAGAGCAACTATCACCCTCGCTCATATTTTGCCTAAAGGCTTCTTCAATATTTATTTTAACTTCTTTCATTATTGTACCCGTTAAATTATTTGTTTCTGCTAAATTCTGTTTCTTGAACATGCCGTTCTGGTACGTACCAATGCAGTTTATCATGGAGTTTCACAACTTCTCCGATGATGGTCAGTGTTGGCGCACGAACCTTTGAGTCAATCACTAGCTGAGGAAGTGTAGCAACTGTACCAATATGCACGCGTTGGTTACGTGTTGTGCCTTGTTCAACCAATGCAGCAGGCATGTCGCCTGACATACCATGTGCTTGTAACTGCTCACTAATCACACTCATCCCAGTGAGGCCCATATAGAAAACAATGGTGTGATTTTTTTGTGTAAGTTGTTGCCAGTTTAAATTAATACTGCCATCTTTCAGATGCCCAGTAGCGAAAGTCACTGATTGTGCATAATCTCGATGTGTGAGTGGGATACCCGCGTAAGCGGAACAACCAGAAGCTGCGGTGATGGCGGGTACGACTTGAAACGGTACATTATTTTCTGATAATGTCTCAATCTCTTCACCACCACGACCAAAAATAAAGGGATCACCTCCTTTAAGGCGAAGTACACGCTTACCTTGTTTTGCGAGCTCTACCAATAAATTATTAATTTTATCTTGGGGAACCGCATGATTATCCTTTTCTTTGCCTACATACAAACGTTCTGCATTTTTATTGGCCATATCTAAAATGGGTTTAGAGACGAGTCGATCATAAACCATTACATCTGCTTGTTGCATAAGTCGAACGGCTTTAAAAGTCAGTAAATCGGGATCACCCGGACCTGCACCAACCAAGTAAACCTCACCTAGTGGGTTTTCATCATGACCTTTTGCTAGTAAGTCATCCAACATTAATCGAGCAGATGAATCTTGACCCGCGTAAACGAGTTCGGCGAATGTACCTTTAAGGGCATTTTCCCAAAAAGCCTTACGTTGCTCCTGTTTTGGAAAGTGTTGTTTTACTTTCTCACGGTACTCTTCAGTAATCCCCGCTAATCGACCACAAGCAGAAGGAATCATCGTCTCTAACTTCATTCGTAACTGACGCGCTAGCACGGGTGATGCCCCACCTGTTGATACCGCAATAGTAACGGGTGAGCGATCTAAAATAGAGGGGAAAATAAAACTACAGAGTGTAGAGTCATCCGCCACATTAACAGGTGTATTCGCCGCATCGGCTAATTCTGCTATTTGTGCATTAATCGCTTTTTTGTCGGTAGCAGCGACAATTAAAAAAGCACGTGCTATATCCGCTTTTTCAAAATCTCTTTGTAGCAGAGTGATTTCGTTATTATTAGCAAACTGCTGTATCTCAGGAGTTATAGAAGGTGAAATAACGATAACCTTGGCGTCTGCAGTCAATAAGTTAGTAATTTTTCTGCTAGCCACTGAGCCGCCACCAATGACAATACAAGGGCGATCTTTTAGATCTAAGAATATGGGGAAATGTTTCATCAAGCTTCTCTGTATTATTTCTCGGACTATTTCTTTTTTTTGCGCCGTTTCGGGCGTGATTCATATTTTACAATGCTTTTTACCAGTTCGTTGTACGGTAGTCCATCCAAAGAGCCAAATTTTTGCAGCGCTAAGCCGAGTGTTTGGTAAACGTTATGGACAACTTTTTCAGTTGAGTCGGGAGCACCTGCCACGATACTTTGTAATGCCAACATTCCACCAGCCTGAACTTGTAACTCTTTATTGTGAGGCATGGGGCCACTAACAGTTACAACTTTTAGTGTAAAGCGGGCATTATTTCGGATTGAATCCAACGTGCGAGTGCATATTTTTAAGGCACTTTCAGATTCGCAAGCAATACATTCCCTATTGGCAATAACGAAACGGCGTTTCATTTCGCAATCGCAGCGTTGGTTGGTGACTGCTTTCTCAAAGATGCAGCGATTTGGGTTTAATTCTTTGTAAACAGATTTGTATTGTTGTTCGTCCATAGTGGGTAGCTGATCTTACTTTTCCCATTCCATCGTGACTGTATCAGGTCTCTTTTCAAGTAAAATTTCTTCTGCCTGCAACTGGTTAACCGCGTGCATCATTTTAACAGTTATTCCGCCGTTGAGAGGTAACTCAGCACGTAAATCACGTGAAAACAGTTTTGCATCTTTAAACTCCTCGAACTCTTTTTGGAATTCAAGATTTTTAACAATAGGGGTAGGTTGTGTGACTTTAAAAACGTAGTAAGGCATTTGTTCGTCCAATGTAAAAATAAGTACGTTGATTATGGGGTGCGTAAGCTAGTATATCAACTTTTGCTTATATAAGGTGTGGTTAAACTCAAGATGAAAGGCGGTTAAAGCTAAGCGTTAAGCTGAACACGCTGCCCCCATGGGACCTGGCCCTTTCCCTTAACTAGCCAAATTACAGGAAAACTAGGCTCTTCGGGAAATTGCCCCATGGCATCGGTAAAGTAAACCATGCTATTGGGTTGATTATCCTGTTGCGAAATCCAATTAAACACGGGGCGAAAATCTGTTGTTCCTCCACCAAGGAGTGAATCGGGCAGGGTCACTTCCTCCCATGGGTCAAACACGTGTGGAAAGCCTTCAATAATGTCGGAGTCACAAGGAACCAGCGTAATTTTCGCACGCATTTGTCCTTTTATGGCATTGATTTCTGAGAGGCACTCACGCAGCTCTTTATCACTCACAGAACCACTGACATCAAGTGCGACTAACACATTAATCTCTGCACTTTTTAACGTCGGAAAAATTGCAGGATCACCCCGACGTGTCGAAGGGCGGGTATAGCTGTAATCATCACGTGCTACAGCTGTCATATAACGAGCAAGCAACATTCGCCAAGGTAAATTGGGTTGCAATAATTTATCGACCAAGCGCTTCATGACACCACTAAGTTTGCCTGCCTGCTGTGCTTGTTGCGCCGCGCCAGCCATGCGTTGCTGCCATTGAACACTTAACTCTTCTGCCTCCGCCTGATCTAAAGGCGAAGGAGGGGCTTCGCTACCGCCTGCATTTTCATCAATTTCTTGCTGCCCTGAACCTTGCGGATCTTTTTCTTGTTCACCTGATGAACCTCCGCCAGAATTATCTTTTGTTGATTTCTCCTCAGGTTCGGGCGGCTTATCGCCTTGGTTTTCATTGTCCAGCGGATTGTCGCTGCTGTCTTGACCACCTTCTGCAAATTGATCTTCCTTATCATATAAGTGCTGATCAAGTGTATCGCTCATATCATTATCAGCTATTAAAGGGTAAATCTCTTCCGCACTCATGCCCTCGTATTGTTTCATGTGTAAAATACCAGGAGGCGGAGTCAAACCTTCCTCAATCAATATAGGGTTAATAGCGTAGTCACAGGCTAGATCCCAGCGGTGTTTGACCCGATGCTCGCGCCGTGCGAAGTGAGATAAGGCACAATGCAATGCCTCATGTGCCAAAATAAACTGAGTTTCAGCAGGCTTGAGCGCATCAATAAACTCAGGGTTATAATAAAATTTACGCGCATCTGTACCCGTAGTAGCGCACCATGCAGGATCCGCTTCTTGTAAAGGCAAGCGCAGCACCAAAGCGCCTAGAAAGGGTTTATCTAAAATTAATTTAGTACGTGCAGCGGTAAGTTTATTCTCAATCGCTAAATCTGGCTGATTCATAATATGACTTTAATATTGAAGCGATTAGTCATAAAGCATTATATCGCCAATACTTCCTGCCCAATGTGCAAATTCAGGTACGCTAAACAAGTCATCTCCTATGGCACGTAGCATGTCAGAAATTAACATTACACCCATTTCTTTTTGTCTAAAGTTTTTAGCGTAATTTAGGATATGTCCGTATACAATTTTAGCATCATCAACTGATCCACCCGCTTTCGCTCCATCATTTTTAGCACGAATAGCTCGCCCAACTAAGGCGCTAGCAACCGCATATTGCAGGTCGATTTCTTTGGGTGCTTTTACGCCTTCTCCTAATAAAATCGCATCTAAATCTGGCATTTGATCCATACTGTCAATAAATGCTTTTAACTCGATACCCGCCGCGGGGCCAACACAGGCTTGAATACCGCCTAATAATACTTGCGGGGAGCTACTAAATTTTAATAAAGCTTGGTGTGCAAACTGCCATGAGCGCGGGGAGGGGAAAGCTACGGGGTTATGTGCCGGATCAAAATCAAATAACAGTTCCGGCCGAAAACGAAGAAAGGCAATAATCTTTTCACTTATGCCGTTGTTATACGCCCAGCTGACCCAGTCATCCAAATTCACATCAACATCATAATGTGAAAACCGATTCGCCAGCGGGGAGGGCATGGTATAGGTTACACCACGATCACCCTGACGATTGCCTGCGGCAAAAATCGCCCAACCATCGGGCACACGATAATCACCTAAACGCCGATCAAGAATCAATTGATAAGCCGCTGCCGATACACTGGGCACTGCTGAGGTTATTTCATCTAAAAAGAGGATGCCCTTTGAACCGTGAATTTCCGCATTGGGAAGCATGGATGGTATCGCCCATTCAACTTTATGACCATTTTCCGCATCACGAAACGGAATGCCGCGTAAATCACTGGGTTCCATTTGTGAAAGTCGAATATCAATAACGGGGGCATCATGGCGGGTTCCCACCTGATTAATTAAATCAGACTTACCGACACCGGGCGGCCCCCAAAGCATAACAGGCGTGTGACTGCCGTTTTGAGCACCGATAAATTCTTTGTCTAAAACCGTATTGAGTAAAGCAGGACGCATAGTGATTCTCTATGTTAAGTAGCCGCATCATAAATAGTTGAATACTATCATGCAATAATCCGTATAAGTTTTTGGTGTTTATCATAAAACCTATTAAGGGATATACATTTATACCGCGAAATAAAGTAGAATTGTGCCTTTATAATTATTTACTAGGGTTTTATCTATGTCAGACCAGCCCAAACATTTCACTGTTGAAAAACGAATATTGGTTGCAATGCGCAAAACCTTATCGAGCGTTGTTAAAGACGTAACCCCTTCAAGTACTGCCTTAAAGTCACCGTTAACCGATGCCACCATAGAAGATATAAAAATGTGCTTTGGGATGATTGCTGCACGTGAGCAAGAAATTGCTAAGGAAGCAGGGGTTAAATTAAATGATCGCCCTCAATACACCGATCAAGAAATTAAATCTAATGTGGTTTCTTTAGATTCGCTTACCAAGAAATAAGGATACATTAAGATGGCATTAAAAACATACGATGATTACAGCAAACAAGACATGCTGGCATTAACCAAAGGCGTGATGCAGTACCTAGACGGCTGGAAGCTCTCTAGTGAGCAGGCTTTGGTTATTTTAGGGCTTGATAAAGCTGCAAAAAACAGATATTTGAATAGCTTTCGTTTAGGTGAAAAGGCGTTTCCTAAAACCGATGAATTACTTACCCGAATTGATCATATTATTGGTATCGCTGATGCACTACGCACCACCTTTCCATTCAGTGATAAAATGCGCTTAATGTGGTTGCGTAAGCCGCATCGTCGCT
>Ga0256839_1001165_pt1 | contig 32556 bp, 22 predicted proteins | sample 354166metaG_FD_185968 | JGI IMG/M metagenome (GOLD analysis project Ga0256839, IMG submission 185968) | Hydrothermal vent microbial communities from Mid Atlantic Ridge, Atlantic Ocean - 354-166 | ecosystem: Environmental > Aquatic > Marine > Hydrothermal vents | place: Atlantic Ocean: Mid... | reverse complement strand
ACTCAAAAAACTTCTCAAAAAGGTGTTCAGTTTATCAAAAGAAGCAAAGTAACCAGAGGTGATCTGTAGATTATTCGCATATTGTATCGGGAGTTGTTTTGGCTCTTATTTAGCTACAATACACTGAATTTCAGCAATTTGCAATACAATCAACTCCCACTTTTTTTACCCCTTTTTTAACCCCCGAAACTTGAGTGAATAAGCAACATGCCTACTCAATAAGTTACATGCAGATTGTGAAGAATAGAGTTACATTCGTACATGTACATCCGGGCCATAGCCCGTATAAGCTTTACCGGGCTATGACCGATGAGGCTGTGTGTAGCAAATAATCAAGTAGGTGTTTGTGTGCCGCCGCTATTGGGGTAAGTCGTCTATGGGTATCACTTCTACCCATTGGCCAGCGAGACGTGCCGCTATTTCGGGTTGGTACATTGCTTCACAAAATGGGCCGGGTAAATAGAAACGCCCTGCATAGGTAGCTTGCAGGCGTGTGGTAAATACTAGTTGAGCATGTGGGCGCCAGTGTGTAAAGAAGGTATGGATGCGATCGTCGCGTTTTTCTCGATATGTGATACGTGCTTGTCTTTGTGCATCGTGGTTGTCGGGTGTTTGGATCAGCTCCCAGCCAGAAGGGAAGACCTGTCGGAGGGCCATGTCGTTGAGGATGCTCGTGTCATCTGAGGTGGCTTGTATGCCGACATGGCAGTAGAAGGTCGTACCTTGGGGTATACGTGTGGGTTGAATGTACTGGCCCGATTCGTCAGTGAACCAGGTCGATAGCTGGATTTGGTTTTGCTGTGGGCGCTCTTGCCCAGTTAGAGGCTGAGCGCGTTGCAACAGGCGGACAAACAGCGCCTCGTGTCCGGTATTGCGCAACTCGATTTGATGCACCTTATCGGGGGGAGCGAGCTGGATGATCATGGTACCTTTGTTGAGCTCGACTTGATGTAGCTGGCCGTCTATGGTAAGCGTTGCCTGGGCATTTTCCCCTGGTGGCAGTGGCCATCGATTCAGGTATTTGGCAGCTGCCAGGGTAGTCCATGCTGCACTATGCGTAGAGAGCCATGGGCTCCCTTCAATGGCTTGTGCGAGTTGCTGCCAGCTGTGCCAAGCACGTGCCTTGTCTCCTACGAGTGCGAAAGCTTCCAAGTAAAGTGCCAGATCTCGTGCGGGTGCTCCAAAGGTAGCAGACCATGCATCGTCAGGATTAGACTGTGGCGTATGGCTTACCAACAGTTGTTGGGCCACATGGTGTTGGCTACACAGGGCGTAAGCAGCAGCAAGACGAGTGCGGGCCAAGGCGGGTAGCTTTTTTTGCTGTCGCAAAAAGTTCATACTGCCCAAGTCGGGCTGTCCGGCCAAGGCCAACAGGTAGAGTCGGTAGGCCTGGATGAGGGGTTGATCAGTGGTGCGCGCGCGGGCATCGCGCCTGACGTGTTGGAGCCACTTGTCGAGTACACTAGGCAATACAGCCATCCCATGGCGCTGCGCTTCGATGAGAAAGTGGCCTGCCCACAGATCTCCCCAGCTGTGCAATTGGGTACTACCTGGCCACATGGCAAATCCACCTGAGGGCAGCTGCATGCGGGTGAGCCGCTCGATGGCATGTAGTACATTGAGGTGGCATTGGGTTAACTGCGTCCGGCTCATGGCGACAATCTTCGGCAAAAAGAGCTGTACCATGCCTGCCGAAGCTGTCTGTTCGGCACAGCCATACGGATACTGGACCAAATACTCCAGCTGTCGCGCTAAGTCGATAGGGGGTAAGCTACTTAGTTCGAGTAGCTGGGTGCGTGTGCCGGGCATGCCCCAGGGGGCAAAGGTTTTTTGCCAGCTTTGCCCTGCATCAACTATTACCTTGTGTACATCGAGTTGAGCAGACAGCGGATTGCGGACTTCTATTTCTATTTCGTGCTGAGCTTGCTGGCCGTTGGCTGAAGCTTCTATGGTGAAATAGGCAATGCCTACTCGATCTGCGCGTACTTCGATAGGGATGTACAAGGTATGTTCTTGAGGGGGCTGTACGCCAAAAGTCTGCTTGGGCACATCGATCCGCACCAAGCCAGTTTGTTCGTGCACTTTTAACTGCACTTGCTGTAAGTGGGAAGCCATGGCAAAAACCGTGACGGGCATCAAGAGTTTTTCGCCAGGTCCTAGCACGCGAGGCAAGGTACCCAGCACCATGAGGGGCTTGCGCACGGGGCGGGTAGCTTCAGCTTGTCCAAATGCACCTTGCCCATTGGTGGCTACTACCATGATGCGTACCGAGCCGACGTAATTGGGGATTTTGACTTGATGTTGTACTACTTGTCCTGCATCGAGATGGAATGGGCCGAGCACGCGTACTACTGGCTTGAAGCGGTTGGCTCGAGCCTTAGGCCTAAGGGGTTGAAGCTCGCCATCGCCACCGATGGCCAGAATGCGGTCGAACTGGCCATTCCAAGCGCCTGCCACTTGGTCATAGATGTCCCAGGTGGTTACGCCCAAGGCTTCGCGGCTGTAGAAGGCCTTATGTGGATTAGGTGTGCGGAAGGCCGTGAGGTCGAGTAGGCCTTCATCAACGATTGCGAGTGTATACCCCATAGCGCGTCCTTTGGCTTCTCTGATGGTGATATTCACTGGGCTTTCGGGCTCCAGCGTTTGCGGTAGCGAGATCAGGGGCTGGAGATGAGTGTTCGGGTCGCGCACTTCGATGGCCGTAACGCCGTATAAGCGCATGGGCAAGTCGTTAGTAGTTTGTATGTGTGGCTGGATGAGCATGGCTGAAATGTAGACTGTAGGGCTCATCTGAGGGGTGGTGGTAAAGGTGATCACGTTATCGCCCTTTTGAGCCTGCTGCCAAAACGATTGGATCACTCCACTGCCATTTTCCAGACTGATGAAGATGCGGCCATTGTCGGGGGCAGGTACGGTTACTTGTACCTCTTCGCCAATTTCATAGTGCTTTTTGTCGGTGCCAAAGACCATCATGGCCGCTTCTTCCTTTTGGACTTGCTCGTCAAGTTGCCAAGAGGACAGATAGAGCATATCGCCTGCACAATGTCCTGAGGTGGGATCGCAGACGCGCACTAGGATACGGCCACTCACATCTGTTTGGATCGTCCATTGGGCACGGCCGTGGGTATCGGTGGTGATTGTAGCCGTTTGGAAGGCTTTTTTGTGGTCGGCAGCAGCAAAGCGCCTTATCTGCTCGTAATCTTCCGACCACCAGTAGTGTCCAACTTGATATAGACCGACTTCCAGCTGACGGTTGGCGATGGGTTTGCCGTAAGGGTCTACAGCGGCCAGTTCGACGGGTACGGCAGTGCCAGCAGCAAAGTACTTCTGTCCATAGCTGTTGTCAGCAATTCGGATGCCTACATAGCTATTGCGCGGATGGTAGTCTTTTTGTAACTGGATGGTGCTAAAGTTACCGCCAGGCTCGAAAGCCCTAATCTGAAAGTCGAGTTCGAGCATGCCGGCAAGGAAGTTGTCTGGTGTAGCAAAGATATGTGATAAGGTAGCCTTGCCTTGCGCATCGGTGTGGCCGTCGAAAATGGTGACGGGCTGATTGTCGTGGCGCAAGCGGGCAGGATCTGTAAATCTAAATTGCTGCCATCCTTCGAATTGGGGTGCTTTGTCGCGGGCGGTGAGCTCAACTACTACGCGTGTACGAGGGGCGGGCGTGCCATGAAGCCACTCTACAGCCAATTGTGCTTGGTGGGGTTCTTGCCAGATGCCCAGAGGCTCTTGACCCAAATCGAGTGCTACCTTGAGCCGGTTAGGTCTGATGGTTTCGATGCGCAATGTTTTGCGGAAGCGGGCTGCACCCACTGTTACGTTCAGATGCCATAGGCCGGTAGGATCATCGGGTTGGGTGGCTAAGTATATCGGATAAATGTGATCAGTGGGTTGAGGCAGCAAGCCCGACCATGCTAGGCGTCCTTGGGGGTCGTGCAATTCGGCTTTTACGGGAAAGTCGTCGGGTAATGGGTTGCGTCGATCGTCGAGTATGAAGTGCAAAAAGAGGCTGTCGCCGGGGCGCCACAGGCCGCGCTCGCCGTAGATGAAGCCTTTGAGTCCTTTAGGCGTAGCGGTGCCCGATACGTCAAATCGGCTCATATTCAGACTTTCTCCTTCGTGAAGGCGCAAATAGCCTACGTCCCCTTGGTAGCGCACGCGCACAAACCAAGGTTCGCCACTGGAAGAGAAGGTAGCTATGCCGTGTTCATTGGTACGGGCAGTAGCTAAGAGGCTTTGTTGTAGGTCGAGTATTTCTACAGTAGCATTTACGAGTGGTTGGGCGCTGGGCAAGTCGGTTGCGATGACGGTAAGCTGACCGTAGCGTCCTTTTTTGGCAATGAGCCCAATGTTGGAGGCCAATACCTGACTGACTGCAAAGTGGTGGGCACCGTAATAAGCAGGCTTGCAGGGCAAGTCGCGATGTGTCCATTCGTAATCGGCATACCAACCGCCGGGGCCAGTCCACCATTCCATGATGCTTTCGTATTGCCCGTCAGTGGGTAGAGGCAACTTATAGGGTGCCAGTGCTTCATCACAGGGATAGGCACTGTGTTGCGGCAAAAAGCCGATGCGCACTTCGTAGATAGCATTGGGGTCAGGCTCGATGAGTTCGCTGAGGTCTACTGCGTAGCGCTTCCATTCAGTAAGGGACGTGGTTGAAGCGTCGTCATTGAGCAAGCGGATCTCCTTTTGTGTTACAATACGACCCACGTATCGCAAGTTGTAGTGTCCGTTCAGGCTGTTTTGCTGCAAAAACTGCAAGACATTGTGGCTGTGGATGCGAAATACTTCTACCACTACGCCTTTGAGCATAATGGCGCGAAAGGGCAGAAGGGTTTGCTCGCCCTTAGGCATGATTACGCCATCGCTCAGTATTTCCACTTGTGGCTTGGGAAGCTCAAAGGTAAGCGAAGTGTGATAGGTGGTGCCCAGTATTTGCCCTTGTGCATCTCGTACAGCTTTATCGATGGTGAGTGTGGCGTGGCCGCGTATCGAACGACGCGGAAAGATTTGTAGTGCGGATCCTTCACGTACTAGATCAATGGGCTCATCTTGGCCAAGGCGCACGAGCCCCTCTAAGGGCTGTTGGGCATCGAGTATATTGGAAAATTGTACTGCCACATAGGCGGGTTGAGAGCGCACTACCACTACAGAGGTGATCACAAAGCGACCTGCCGCAGGTACTTCCAGTGTGCGTTCGATGGGGGCTGCATCAGGTGGATGGAGCTCGATGTGCAGATGATCGTCTGTCTTTTCTGGTCGTTGGATGCCATAGATCACAAAGTAGTGGTGGGTGAGCGCTTCGCTGTGTGTCCATTGTGGGGTTAGCTGTTGGTCTTGCCATACTACTTTAAGTGCTTGTACGACATCGGCCGTATCTGTGGCATCAGAAGTGTGTACGCTACCCTTCAGCGTCATGAGTTGGCCTTCATCGGGTACGAGCTGCAGATCACTCAGCGACCAGCTGAGTGGTCGCGTTTGAAAGCTGAAGGTAAAAGTGCGCAGCGTTTGGTCTATGCTCAGTCCTAACTCGTCGAGGTAGACTGTAGCTGTATAAGTGGTAGCGGGTTGTAGCCATCCGTCGGGCTGAAACACGATCATGGCATTGCCTTGGCGCAGCAAGCGGCCTGCTACAGCAGGAACTATTTCGATAGCAGCATCGGGTAGCACTTCGGGCAATTGGCCCAGGTCGACGAGTGAGTTGTCAAATACCACGGCAATGGATGCATTGCGAGAGATGATGCCATGTGTATAGCTGTTCACTAATGGATGTGAGCTGGCCGTGAGTGGTACAGGAGCAGGGCGATAGGTACAGGCGGTGAGAGCCAGCATTAACCAGAAGCTATTGAGAAGAAATGAACGCATGAGATACCGGTTTTTTGAGCTTAGATCTGGTAGGAATAAGGAATAAATAGTGTGCTAGGTAAATGTACGGGAAAACCACTTGATGTTTGATGGAACTCCAAGAGATGTGATTTCATATCCATTGGATCTATGCGCCTGCTCCAGCTGGTGAACAGCGAGGCTGCCATGCGATAGGAAGATTCACATACTCAAAATCGAATATTTAGGAACCATTTGGCTGCATTTTACATAAAAACTTCTGTTGAATGAATCGTTTTCCTTCACCTTTGGCTGCGCGTATTCATGGGCTCGTAGCTCATTGGAGGGAAATACCGGCAGCGAGGAAAGTTCAGCGCGCCACCTTGGCACAATGGATTGCGCAAAGATTGCATTGTGCTCAAGCTGCTCAGGTCGTGATTATCTGCGCGCACAATGCTCGGCATAGCCATATGGAACAATTGGGGTTGGCAGTAGGGGCATTGTGGTACGAGCTGCAAGGCCTAAAGGTTTGTTCTGGAGGTACGTAAGCTACTGCAGTACATCCCAATGTGATAGCTTCCATACGGTATTTGGGCTTTTCTATCAAGCAGCTAACGCCGTCGCCCAATCCGCATTTTCAGGTGCACTTGCCTGGCCGTAAACTTGAACTTTTTCCAAACAACTCGATGGGCTACCTAATCTGACTACCCATTTTGCGGCACTTATGGTATGTGATGATGCCAATACAGCTTGTCCCATCATGCCTGGCGCAGCGGCGCGCTTTACCATTCCGTACGATGATCCCAAGCGTGCCGATGGCACACCACACGAGGCGATGGTGTACAATGACTGCTTGGCACAAATGGGACGCGAACTGTTATGGGCTATGCATCAGGTACGCATGCGGGTGTCAAGATGATGAAGTCAAGCACTAAGAGCGATCGGATCGCATGGACAATTGTGGTGTCTTTTTGCCAAAAGGCTATCTAAAAATCGACTAAGATGCCCAGTGTAGGCAAGATGCGGCCGGTATCGCTCGAGATGATTTTCACGCGATAGCGTGTAGGGTCGTCGGGGTCGATTACGGGCTGGCCTTGTGCGTCGCGCACTACAGTGAGGTAAGGTAATAGAGGTATACGGGCTGCAGTGGCATTCTGTACATCGAAGTAGGTGGTGAGTGCCCATCGGCGGAAGTGCCATTGCTTGTCGACGCGTAAGTCGAGCTGGTGAAAGGCGGGCAAGCGAGCTTCGTTGAGGCGCGTGTAATCGGGCAATCCTCTTTGGTTGATATCCCACACTTCGCGCCGAGCCGAACGGGCCAGATCGTAGGGCGTCCAAGGACTACCACCAGAAAAGCTGAATCGGGCACCTACTTGCCAGTAGTTGCGTAGTGTGCATCCTATTGCAGCATTGCCAAAGTACCTGTTGTCCCATGCCGAAGGCCGATAGCGACCTGCCTGGTCGGTAAACTGGCTGACTACGTAGCTAAGTGATAGAGACCAAAACCAGCGTTTGTGCAACTTTTGCTTGACTTGTAACTCTAGCCCCCAGCTGCGACCTTGGGCACTCATGTCGGCAGGCTGATTGCCCAAGAGTGCGTAACTGGCATTGGCATTGCCGTAGGCGATAGAGTCGAGCAACAGGAACGGATAGCGATCGTATTTTTTGGCGAAAGCCTCTAACTTGACCGCATAGCCACTCGTAGTGAGGTGTTCTATGCCGATGGCTGCCAGCCTATTGCGCATGTAATCCATTCGATTGCGGTTGAGCAAGTTGCCAGACTCATCGCTGAAGCTGAGCAAAAGATAAGGGGGAAGTTGGTAGTACAGCCCTCCACTGGCATGTACAAACCACTGCGAGGCAAAGCGCCAGCTGGCAGATAGACGGGGCGAAAGCTGACGCAAGGGGTTGGCCATACGCCCATTGTAGTTGTTGCCATCGATTCGCACGCCTAAGAATAGCGACAATTGGTCCTCGATCAGTTTTTGGCCGTAGCCCCCAAAAGCACTATAGCGCGTAAGGCGCAAGCGCCCCACAAAATCAAGCGTATCTATACGACCATCGCGCCAAGTGTACAGTGAATAGTTATCATTGAGTACTTGGTCACTTTCCCAAGCTACGCCATAGTGCCATTGCCTGCCATTGGTGCCAAATATTTTGTGCTCGATGCGCAGGTGGTTTTCAGCTTCTATCGACTTGAAGTCGAGCAATAGATCTTCAGGTCGGTAGCTGTTGCCCCTGTACTTTTGAGCTTCATTTCGGAAAAAGTTGCGGCTGAGGGTTACATTATAGAAACCATTGTCGAGATAGTGCTTGTACACTGCACCACCTGTGTAGAGCCACTGTTTGCCTTCCGGGATATATCCTATATTGTACAGCAATGCATCAGAAGCAGGTGCATCCAAGTTGAGCGTGTACTTGTCGTAAGCACCCAATCCTACAATAGATAGCTCGTTGCGCTCGTCGAAATGGATGATGCTTTTGAGCTGTATGTCAGAATAAAAGGGCAATACGGGCAAGCCAATTGCTTTGAACATGTGTTGGGCAAAGGATTCACGTGCCGAAAAAATGAGAGAGGCTTTGCGGCCAATGGGGCCTTCACCCATCAGGCCGTAATCTGTGGCACCCAATGTAAAGTTGCCACCCCATCGGTCACGGCGCCCTTCGCGCTGGTATACTTCCGTGATGCTACTGAGTGCGTCGCCTTTGCCTATGGGGAAAGCCCCACTGTAAAAGTCGATACCGCGCAACATGCGTATGTTAAGCAGTCCATTAGGCCCACCGCTGGTGCCTTGTACAGTAAAGTGTGTGATAGCGGGAATTTCTACACCATCTAGAAAAAAGCGATTTTCGATGCTGGCACCACCGCGTACGATCGTGCTGTAGCCAAAAGAGGTGCGCGGCACCACTCCCGACAAAGTTTTGATGAAGCGGGAAAGATCGAGCGTCACACCGGGCATGCGCTCTAGCTCGTGTAGCTGGATGCGCTGCAGTGAAATAGGGCGCTCAGCTGATTGGGCAAATGCTGCAGCGCGCACCTCTACAGTACTCAGGCCTAACACCAATGGCTGTAAGTAAAAATCCAAATGCTCAGGACGCGAGCTGGTAAGCGATACCTCGTGCACGATGGCGGATTGGTAACCGGTGTATTGTACTTGCAAATTGTATAGCCCTGGTGGCAGCATGATGCGGTAGTAGCCCGTGCTGTCGGTTATGGCTCCTTGTGTGGTGCCCACCACGCTTACAGTAGCCCAAGGTAAAGGTTCTTTGTTGGTGTAATCGTACACGCGACCTTCCACAATTGCAGATTGAGCAGTCAGTAGCGCTGGTACACACAGCCAGAACAGGCCCAAAGATAAGTGGGCAGATAGAGATAGGGCCATTTTTTTTCGCGAAGCTATCGCATGATCCCAGTGGCTCGTATATAGCTAAGGTCATCTTTTTGCCAGAAAATCGTTTATGCACTAAAGACATAAATGATGCACTACTTATGGTGTACTCCCTCCTTTTTTCCTTTGCTTTGCGCAAAAAAACAGTGCCTGTGCTCATGCGCAATTGTTCAGTGGCTTTTTGGTTAGGTGTCGCCACATTTTTCACCGCAACGGCTCAGACAGACACCGCCCTGACTTTGCCCATGGCTTCTGTAGTGGGCAAACAGCTACAGTGGTTGGGCTTGCCCCAACGAGTGCAATGGCAAGCCGATAGCTTGCAGGGACTAGAACATCTACAAACCTTTTCAGAATACTTGGCCAGTAACCAGGGACTTTTCTTGCGCACCTATAGCCCAGGTGGACTGGCTACACTCACCTGGCGAGGGCTGTCGGCAGCGCATACCGCAGTGTGGTGGAACGGCATGCCCATTGTCAATCCGATGAATGGCGTGCCAGATTTTGCCCTCTTGCCCCTTGGCCTTATGGAGCAAGCCCAACTGATTGCAGGAGGTGCTGCTGCCTTGTATGGTAGTGGTGCCTTGGCTGGTCAGCTCACCATGCACACTACACCTATCGATAGCGCAGGTTGGCATGGTCGGTTGGCCATAGGCCATGGTAGCTTTGGCGCATGGCGTCATGTCGCCCGCTTGTCGCATCGAAAGGGACCTATGGCCTGGGCGGTAGGATGGGCCCGGCACTATGCAGATAATGACTATCCCATCGGGCATAACCGCCGACAACAATGGGCTCGCCTGCGCGTAGCCAACTGGATGGCCGATGTACAATGGCAGCAAGGGCGGAGTACTTGGCATGCCTTCTTGTGGTGGCAGCAAGCCGATCGCCAAATCCCTCCTTCTCTTACCGCTGCGCTTACACATGACGTGCAACAAGACCAAAGCCTCAAAATGGGCTTCCGCTATCAGCAGCGCAGCAGCCGAGGCCTGTGGAAAGCCCTTGTCGCCGTGCAGCGCGATGCCATCCTGTTCTACAATGACTTGGTCGATAGCGCACAGAGCCAAAGTACACGCGCCTTTGTCAATGCAGAAAAACAGTGGATGACCACTACACAGTGGCAATGGCGGGTGGGCACTACCTGGGACTACACCGTTGGAGAGGCCGATGCATATCTCACCCGACCTCAACGCCAAACTTTTGAATTGCTGGCTTCCGCCAAAAAGTCCTGGCCCGGACAGCGTCAAGCACTGTGGTTCAATGCCCGCCTCACTTGGGTGCCTTTGTCTGGTAAACCCGTGCCTTCCGGTACCGCCAACTGGCGCATAGGCCTTTGGCCCAGATGGGCTGCCCACTTGGCCCTGAATCGCAACTTCAGACTGCCCACTTTCAATGACCTGTTTTGGCAAGAAGCTTCGGCTAAGGGCAACCCCGACTTGAAACCCGAAAGAGCAATAGGTGCCGAGGGAACTTTAGAAGGCCCGATGGGTAAACTCACCATCTACCAAATGAAGGTAAATGACTGGATCTTGTGGCAGCCTGTCAATGCTATCTGGCAACCACTCAATGTGCAGGTTGTCTGGACGAGAGGCTTCGACTTCGAATGGCAACATGCCGTTCAATGGCAAGACCAAGTACTCAAAGGACTCGTCCAGCTGCACTTTGTCAGGGCTACTGTCGTACAGCGATACGATCGGACTACTGACCTCATAGGCAAACAACTGATCTATACCCCTCAATGGACGGCACGCTTTCAACTCACCTGGCAACGAAATGCATGGCATGTTCGGCTGTGGCAGCAATTCGTCTCAAAACGATTCACCACCTCTGATAACAACCCCGGCCTAGCAGCACCGCCCGTCTGGCTTACACATCTGGCTTGGCTTTGGCACAAGAAAAGTTGGAGTCTCGAGCTACAAATACAAGATCTATTCGATCGGCGCCCACAGTGGCTTCGCTATCGCCCCTTACCTGGTCGTAGCCTATGGTTGACTGCTACCTATCTATTCTAGGGCATTTATATCGCTAACATAGGTGTGTAATTGTTTCTCGAGATAAGCCAAACACATCATTGTGGGCTATTATGAGATGTGAGAAAATTCCAGCTTTAGGATGTCAACTTGATGATTATCAGGGTTTTTCGTGGAGCCAATGTGAGGGTGGTGCAATTTTAGAATCGATAATCATGTGGTGTATTTGATTTTTTATGTGGTAAAAAGTGGATTTTTGTGGTAAAAAGGGTTTTATTTGCTTTTGAAACGATAAATGAGGATGAATCTGGCAGCTTATGGTCGAGTTTCTCGGCGAATACGAATGCAAGATAGATGGCAAAGGGCGATTGCGCTTGCCGTCTAAGCTGCTGGAACAATTTGGCGAACTGCGTCATCATCCTTTGATTGTCAACCGGGGCCTCGACGGAGGACTGGTCCTGTATCCCGAAGCGGTGTGGAACAAGATTACGCGCGAGCGATTGGGGCATTTGAATATGTTCAACAAGAAGGCGCGCATTTTCATGCGCAAGTGGTATCGCGGTGCTACGCGTTTGCACATTGATGGCAATGACCGCATTTTACTGCCCAAGTCGCTATTGCGTTGGGCTCACATCGAGGGAGAGGTGATATTGCAAGGTGTGGATCAGATGATTGAAGTGTGGAATCCGCAAGAGTGGGAGCGCATGATGGCTGATGAAGATGGCTTTGAGTTCGACACGCTTTCGGAGGAAGTGTTAGGCCATGACCCAATACTTGGCGAGTCAAACACAATGGAATGAGTGCCTATCACGTGCCAGTTTTGGGGCCTGAGTCAATCGAGGCGTTGGCCATACAACCTGAGGGCGTGTATGTGGATGCCACTTTTGGTGGCGGTGGCCATAGTCGGATGATACTCGAGCGATTGGGGCCGCAAGGCAGATTGCTCGCTTTTGATCAGGACGAAGACGCGCTGGCCAATGTACCGGATGATGAGCGCTTGCTGTTTTGCCCGGCCAACTTTAAATATTTGAAGCGCTATATGCGCTACTACAATATCGAAGCGGTGGACGGTATCTTGGCCGATTTGGGCGTATCGTCGCATCAGTTGGACGAAGCCGAACGCGGCTTCTCTTATCGCTTCGATGCACCCCTTGACATGAGAATGAATCGGAGAGAAGGGCCTACAGCTGCTGATTTGCTCAACACCTTGCCCGAAAAGGATATTCAAGGGGTGTTGAGCCAGTACGGTGAAGTGCGCAATGCGCGTACCGTCGCGCAGCAAATTGTGGCTGCTAGAGCGCGCAAGCCCATTGCCACTACAGGCGAGCTGGTGGCGCTGCTCGAGCCTTTGGTTAGAGGGCACAAACCGCGTTATCTGTCGCAGGTGTTTCAGGCCTTGCGCATCGCGGTTAATAGAGAAATGGAGGCATTAAGTCATTTCCTCGAGGAAAGCCTCAATGCCCTGCAAATAGGTGGGCGTCTGGTAGTGATTACTTATCATTCGCTTGAAGATCGGCTCGTCAAGCGCTTTATGCGCACGGGCAACGTAGCAGGGGTGGCTCGACGAGATTTTTACGGCCATGTGTTGCGCCCGATTCGCCCCCTAACCAAAAAACCGATAGTGCCTAAAACAGAGGAAATCCGGCTCAACCCGCGAGCACGCAGTGCGCGCTTGCGCGTAGGAGAAAAAATAGAAATGGTAAAAGAGGAGCTGGATAGGTAAACGTCGTATAGCTCGTAGGGGGTAGCTTTAGTAAAAAAAACGATAGTTAATCGCGTTAGAAGCGAGTTGTTGATGGTAAACAAGAAAAGAAATATCGGCAGGTACACCGAATTGGGCACCCTCATAGCCGAGGTGGTGTTCAATCATCTATCTTTTGTCGTTTTTCTCAGTTTTCTTGGAGCCTTATACATAGCAAATGCCCACCTGGCTCAAAAACAAGTACGCACAATACAAACACTACGTGAGGAGGTTAAGCACCTTCGGCGCGATTATCACGCCCTGAAATCGGAGCTGATGTATCACACGCGCCTTTCGGCCTTGGAGAAACGCGTGGTCTCTTTAGGCTTGCGAAAGCCTATGGAAGAGCCGCAGATCATAGTGATACTGGAAGCTGACTAATAGGGAAATAAGCTAAGTGAATCTGATGGCGATGCAGATACGAAATGAGGTGCTGGCGAGGATGTACGTGATCACTGCAATGGTGGCCCTTGTGACAGTGATCCTTGTGGCACGCACCATACAGATCGGCATCGTGGAGCGCGCACACTGGCGCGAAGAGGGCAAAAAGGAGCGCGTGCGCTTGCGTACTATCGAAGCTGAGCGCGGCAACATCATCGCTGCTGATGGTAGCCTACTGGCCACCTCACTACCGTTCTTTGACATAGGGTTTGACCCAAACTCTACGGCAATGAGTGCTGCCGACTTCGACGCCAATATCGATAGCTTGGCTTATTGCCTGGCTACGTTCGTCGATCCTAGCTTTACACCTGGTGGCTACAAAGCATATCTACTTCAGAAACGCGCAGAAGGTGCACGCTATGTACCCATTAAAAAAGATGTGACCTTCGCCGAAATGCAACGCATCAAGCAATTTCCCTTATTTCGCTTGGGCCGTTATCGCGGAGGCTTAGTGGTGACGCAAAAATACAAGCGGCAGCGACCCTTTGGTTTGTTGGCCCATCGTACCATCGGCTATCTGCGACCGGGGGCTCAGCCCGTAGGGTTGGAAGGTGCCTTCGACGAAGTGTTGCGCGGCAAAGGAGGACAGCAGTACATGATTCGCTTGCCCGAAGGCGTTTGGATGCCATTGGGCGACCTGGCAGAGATAGAGCCTCAAAGTGGTAGCGATGTGCGCACTACGCTCGACATCAACATACAAGACATTACCGAAAATGCCCTGTATCGCGCCATGGAGCGCCATCGAGCTACTTTTGGCGTGGCGATCGTCATGGAGGTGCGCACGGGGGCTATTCGCGCCATTGCCAACCTCAGCCGTACGCGCAAAGGCGAAATTTGGGAGACGTACAACCATGCCATCGGCACGCGCGTAGAACCGGGATCTACTTTTAAACTGGCAGCCATCATGGCCATGCTCGAAGATGGTTGTGTCGACTTGAGCGATTCGGTTGACTTGGAACAAGGACGCGTTGAACTTTTTGACGAAAAGCTCGAAGTGAAAGATGCCGTGCCGCATCAGTACGATACCGTTAGTGTAGCGCGGGCCTTCCAGATCTCTTCCAATGTGGGTATGGTCAAGTTGGCACTGAAATGCTATGGGCAAAAAGGGCAGGCTAAGCGATTTATCAAGCGCTTGAAACAGTTTAACCTCCATTTGCCAATAGGTATTGAAATAGAAGGTGAGCCGCGTCCTTATATAAAAGATCCAGACATTCCTGCTGATGACTGGAGCGGCGCCACGCTACCGTGGATGTCGTTGGGGTACGAATTGTTGCTCACCCCGCTGCAGCTGCTCAATTTCTACAATGCTGTAGCCAACAATGGCAAAATGATGAAGCCATATTTGGTAGAGGAAATCCAGCGATATGGCAAGACTGTACAACACTTTCCGCCGGTAGTGCTTAAGCGAAAGATCGCCTCGAGTGCTACCATAGGCAAAGCACAGCGTTTGCTCAGAGAAGTAGTGGAAAAGGGCACTGCATCCAAATATAAATCGCCTCATTACGCCTTTGCCGGCAAAACAGGCACTACCCAGCTGGACTACCGCCGATTAGACGATCGCACGGAAGTAGGCGGCTATCAGGCTTCTTTTGTGGGGTACTTTCCTGCCGACAACCCGCAGTATAGTTGTATTGTACTGATTAGCCATCCGCGGCAAGGCGGTATTTACGGTAGCCAGGTAGCCTTGCCCGTATTTCGCGAAATTGCTGACAAGATTTACTTCACACAGCTGCAACTCCACCAACCACTCAATAGCCAGCCTAAACCACGACTGCTAGTCCAACAACTACCGGACTACGAAATAGGAGAAAAGCGCATTTTGAAACAACTGCTCGATCAGCTGCAGTTGCCCTATCTGGAACGCACTGATTCGGAATGGGCCGTGCTGCGAGCTGTGCAGACCGATACCTTGCAACTGCTCAAACGACGCATACCCGCAGGCAGTATGGTGCCTAACGTAGTCGGGATGAACCTGAGCGATGCGGTGTACTTGCTCGAAAATAAAGGGTTAACCGTAGAGGCCAACGGTGTGGGAAAGGTGGTAAGGCAGAGCCTTAAGCCTGGCACAAAGGTGTCGGGACAAACAATACGACTTACTTTGCGATGATATTATGCCCAAAAAGCATGACCCCTTCGCACTATGGAACACTTTAAGTGGGTGCAGGCAGCTCGGTACTGCCCTACCCCCTACTGAAACTTGAGGAACAGCACAGATGCATGAACTATTTGTTGAAAGACTTACTCGACGACGAGCGGCTTACGCCAAAAGTGGTAGGGCCGCAAGATGTACCCATACAAGAATTGACATTTGACTCGAGACAGGTGAAGCCCGGAAGTGCTTTTATAGCCATTAAAGGTCTGCAAGCCGATGGGCATCAGTTCATTGACATGGCGATTGCAAACGGAGCCGTAGCAGTAGTAGCGCAGCAAGCCCCGCCCCAGCATTTGCCGAAAGGCGTTGCCTGGGTACAAGTGACTGACAGCCGGCAAGCTTTGGCAGCAATGGCTTCGGCTTGGTATGGCCATCCTTCGCGCCAGCTGGAACTCATCGGCGTTACGGGTACCAATGGCAAAACCTCTGTGACCACTATGCTGTGGGAGGTATGCACCCACATGGGTTATAAGGCAGGGCTTATTGGTACAGCAGGTGCTCGAGTGGTCATGCAGGCGTGTGAAGCAACCCATACCACCCCCGACCCATTGCAAATCAATGCCTTGCTGGCAGATATGGTGGCTACGGGTTGTCGCTACGTGTTTATGGAAGTGAGCAGTCACGCGGTGGCGCAGCAACGGATATATGGCTTGGATTTTAGCGGAGCGGTATTTACCAACTTGACGCGCGACCACTTGGACTATCACAAGACGTTTCGCAACTATATCTTGGCAAAAAAACAGTTCTTTGACAATTTGCCTAAAAGTGCTTTTGCGATCATTAATGTAGATGATCGCAATGGATCGGTAATGGTGCAAAACACCCAAGCTCGGGTAGTCACTTATGCATTGAAACACCCGGCAGACTTCAAAGCTAAAGTGCTGGAGGTGACGCTCGAAGGGATGCACGTGCAAATCGATGGTTTCGACTTGCATGTGCCGTTGGTGGGCTATTTCAATGCTTATAATCTGTTGGCTACCTACGGCGTGATGCGTTTGCTGGACCAACCGCAATTAGAAGTGTTGCAGGCACTGAGCCAGGTGCGTGGGGCGCCTGGGCGTTTTGAAAAGATACAAGTGATTGGTGTGCCTTTCACAGCCATTGTCGATTATGCGCACACGCCCGACGCTTTGTACAAAGCCATTGAGGCAGCTCGACAGCTCAGCACTTCGGGAAGAGTACTTACTGTAGTAGGAGCAGGTGGCGATCGCGACAAAGGTAAACGCCCTCGGATGGGAGCACTAGCAGCCAAACTCAGCGCACAAGCCATCTTTACCTCCGATAATCCGCGCACTGAACCCCCCGAAGCCATTATCGATGACCTATTGCGTGGCGTGGCAGAAGCTGATCGCCACAAAGTACTTACCATCGTCGATCGCCGAGAAGCCATTCGCACAGCCTGCCGATTGGCACAAGCCGGTGATGTCGTACTAATAGCTGGCAAAGGGCACGAAACTTACCAGGAAATTCAAGGAGTAAAATACCCCTTCGACGATAAAACTGAAGTGGCAAAGGCCATGGAGGAACTTGCTTGAATACAAGGGCTGAAAAAGACACACAACCATCCGAATAATAGTGGAGGGACTATTATTCATCTTCAGATTGATTCACTTGCAGTGGTCGCGGCAGGCACTCCTGAGTTGAGTGTCTGCCGTCCATTGCCTTTTGTTGGAAGGTTGTGCACAATTCGGAAAACCAGACAGGACATAGGGCCTGAATGGATAACCCCTAGGCGACTGTGTAGGGTGTTACCTTTGGCAGCAATTAGTAGCCCTAGTTCTGTCAAATGAAACGAACATGCTATACGCTCTTGCGCGCTTCTTGGAAACGGAGTTCGATCTGCCCGGTGCAGGATTGTTTCAATTCATCACTTTTAGGGCAGGCATGGCGATTATCATATCGCTCGTTATTAGTATAATTTTTGGTGGCAGCATCATTAGGTGGCTGCGCCGTATGCAGGTCGGCGAAAAAGTTCGCGACCTCGGCCTGGAAGGCCAAAAGGAAAAGGAGGGAACCCCTACTATGGGCGGCATTATCATCATTTTGGCCATTGTCGTACCCTGTGTGTTGTTGGCGCGTCTGGAAAATGTCTATATCCAGCTCATGCTTTTGGCCACCTTGTGGATGGGGGCCATTGGCTTTGTGGATGACTACATCAAGACCTTTCGCCGCAACAAAGATGGTCTCAGTGGCAAGTTCAAAGTGCTTGGGCAGATTGGGCTGGGCCTGATTGTCGGCTTGAGCATGTTGTTGAACGATGGCGTGGTGGTGCGTATGGATGCCCAGCAAGCACGAGCACGAGGTTATGAAATGGTAGAAACTTTTGAAATTAAGGGGCGCGATGGCCAGCCACGCCAAGTGGCCAATGTGCGTGCGACGCTGACCGATGTGCCTTTTGTGAAAGAGAGCCACATCAACTACCAAGCGGCATTTAGCTTCTTGGGCAAAGATGCCGAGCTGTGGGGCGCAGTGTTTTTTGTACTATTCGTGATTTTTATCATCGCTGCTGTGTCAAATGCAGCCAACCTCACCGATGGCATCGACGGCTTGGCAACAGGAGTGTCGGGTATAGTGGGCGTGACGCTGGGTGTATTTGCCTATGTATCGGGCAATGCGATTGCTGCAGACTATCTCAATATTCTGTATTTGCCCGGCACAGGTGAGTTAGTCGTATTTGCAGCTTGTTTTTTGGGTGCGTGCATTGGTTTTCTGTGGTACAATGCCTATCCCGCCCAGGTATTTATGGGCGACACGGGTAGTCTTATGTTGGGCGGCATCATTGGAGCTATGGCTATTGTGTTGCGCAAGGAACTGCTGTTGCCCCTGCTGTGTGGCATATTCGTCGCGGAAAACTTGTCCGTGATCATTCAGGTGTGGTATTTCAAGTACACCAAGCAAAAATATGGACAAGGACGCCGCGTCTTTCTGATGGCACCCCTGCACCACCATTTTCAAAAAATGGGGTTGCCTGAACCCAAGATTGTCACGCGTTTTTGGATCGTAGCCATTTTGTTGGCCGTGTTTACTGTGTTGACGCTGAAAATTAGATGATGTGGTACGATACGCATTGAAGTAGAACCATAGTCAATTTGGATGCAAATAGTCATATGAAAGTAGTCGTCCTTGGTGGGGGAGAGAGTGGCACTGGTGCTGCACTTTTGGCCACTGCGCGTGGGCATGAGGTCTTCCTTTCGGAAAAAGGACGGCTTGCGCCCAAATTCAGGGCAGAGCTGCAACGCCATGGCATTGCCTATGAGGAAGGACAACACAGCATGGAGCGGCTGCAGCAAGCCGATGTGGTCGTGAAAAGCCCGGGAATCCCCAATGATGCACCTGTGGTAGTTCGCTTGCGCCAGGCAGGCAAAGAGGTGATCGGCGAGATCGAATGGGCAGCACGACATGCGCCTACAAGTCGCATCATTGGCATCACGGGTAGTAATGGCAAGACGACTACCACACTCCTGACTGGGCACTTGCTACAGATGGGCCAGTGGCAAGTAGCCGTAGGAGGAAATGTGGGCAAGAGCTTTGCGCGTAACGTGCTGTTGTATCCAGACGATGTAATGCATGTGTTGGAGCTCAGCAGCTTTCAGCTCGATGATATTGCGACCTTTCGACCACAGGTGGCAGCTATTTTGAACATCACTCCCGACCATCTGGATCGATACGACTTTCAGATGGAAAGGTACGTGGCTGCCAAATTTCGCATCGCGATGAATCAGCAGCCCCACGACTTGCTCATTCTCAATGCGGATGATATACACATCCAAACATGGAAGGAGCACTACCAAGGGAATGCCCAGATCATATTACAGCCCATGCCCAAAGGGGGGGGCGAGCACCTGCACGTGGCAGGCCATACATTTGACATGAGACAATCGCAATTGCGTGGACCACACAACTATTTCAATGCTGCGGTGGCCATTCGCATTGCATTGCATGAAGGCGTGGCGCCAGCCTTGATTCAACAAGGGCTTAACACCTTTCGCAATGCGCCTCACCGCCTTGAAGTAATCATGCATCACGGCGGAGTTACTTGGATCAACGACAGCAAGGCCACCAATGTAGATGCAGTGCGCTTTGCCTTAACGGCTATGCCCGATCAGCATGTCATCTGGATTGCAGGTGGCATTGATAAGGGCAACAATTACGAGCCACTTCGCTCATTGGTACGTCAAAAGGTCAAGGCATTGATTTGTTTAGGTATCGACAACGCCGCGTTGCTGAGGGTTTTTGAGCCTGTCGTGCCCTATGTCAGCGAGGCGCGCAGCATGGCACAGGCTGTTGCTCAGGCCAATCAGTTGGCTCAAAAGGGGGATACTGTTTTGCTCAGCCCAGCTTGTGCCAGCTTTGACTTGTTCGACAATTACATGGATCGAGGTGATCAGTTTAAAAACAGAGTGCGCTTGCTTGTGAAGGAAGCAAACCACTAATGAAAAATAGTTTGGATATACTTACATACTAAATTGAGAAAAGGCAAGGGATGAATCCCGGGGGAAACATACAAGCAGTGTTGAGAGGCGACAAAGTTATCTGGTCGGTAGTATTGGTGTTGTCGCTATTTTCTATGCTCGTGGTGTATAGCGCTACGGGTTCGCTTGCCTGGCGCATTGCAAGTGGGCACACCGAATCGTTTCTCATTCGCCATGGTTTTGTCTTGGCCTTTGGCTGGTTATTGATGTACCTGGGGCACCGTATGCATTACTTGCGCTACCAGCAGGCGGCACCTTGGCTAATTCTCTTTACCGTACCGCTATTGGTATTTACGCTGTTTATGGGCGTAGAAATCAATGGTGCGCGCCGCTGGATTGAGCTGCCGTTGGTAGGTATCACTTTTCAGACTTCAGATTTTGCTAAGTTGGCTTTGATCTTATACGTAGCGCGTGAGGTGACGCGCAAACAGGATTACATAAAAGATTTTAACGATGCATTTCTGCCTATCATTGTACCGGTATTACTTATATGCGGGTTGATTGCTCCTGCCGATTTGTCCACTGCGCTTTTGTTGTTCTTCACCTGCTTGGGCATTATGTTTGTTGGCCGCGTCGATTGGAAATATATCGCCTTACTTTTTTTGTTGTGGATTTGTGTGTTTGCCTTCTTGGTGCTCTTGGGGGAATTTTTCCCCGGTGTGGTGCGAGTAGATACTTGGGTCAATAGGGTGCGTGAGTTTGTCGACAATCCCAATGGAGACTTTCAAGTAGTCCAGTCAAAGATTGCCATAGCCAATGGGGGATGGTTGGGTGTAGGACCAGGCAATAGCATCCAACGCAATTTCTTGCCCACGCCTTATGCCGATTTTGTCTATGCGATTATCTGCGAAGAATACGGTGTATTGGGTGGGCTACTTACAGTGGGTTTGTTTTTACTCTTGTTCTTTCGCATTACGCGCTTGGTCACTTTGGGCACTAAGTCGTTTGGTGTAATGGCTGCTGCGGGCTTGGGCTTGCTCATTGTCATGCAGGCATTTTCCAACATTGCAGTGGCAATACACTTGGTGCCGGTTACGGGGCAAAACTTGCCTTTAGTGAGTTTGGGCGGTACATCTGTGCTGTTCACTTGTATTTATTTTGGTGTGATTTTGAGTGTAAGTAAATATGTAGAAGAAACAGCTCGTACTGTTAGCGAACCATCAGCAAGTTGATTTTGAAAAAACGATTGCTTTGGCACGAAAAGCTTATAAAATATTGATCAGTGGTGGTGGAACAGGAGGACACGTCTTTCCTGCTATTGCTATTGGTCAAGCACTCAGTCGCTTGGATGCCAATGTAGAGTTACTTTTTGTAGGTGCCAAAGGGCGTATGGAAATGGAGCAAGTCCCCAAAGCGGGCTTTGCTATCGAGGGTTTGTGGATCAGTGGTTTTCAGCGCCGCATGACGTGGGGCAATATGCTATTCCCCATTAAGTTGGCTACTAGCATGGCCAAGGCATGGCAGCTAGTACGCCGGTTTGCACCTGACGTGGTGGTTGGCGTAGGCGGTTATGCCAGTGGCCCTGTACTCGAAGTAGCCACACGCAAAGGCTTGCCCACTTTGATCCAAGAACAAAACTCTTATCCAGGAGCTACCAATCGGTTGTTAGCAGCACGTGTCGATCGCATTTGCGTGGCCTGGCCCGGCATGGAGCGTTGGTTCCCTGCCGAAAAGCTCGTGTACACGGGCAATCCGGTGCGTCGTCAGATCGTAGCGGCAGCCGATCGTCGGGCCGAGGGCAGGGCTTATTTCGGCCTTGCGCCTGACAAGCCCACGATATTGGTGGTAGGAGGTAGTCTTGGAGCGCGTACACTCAACGAGGCGTTGATAGCCGCATACGAACGCATTGCCGCTCACAAGCAGGTGCAGTGGCTGTGGCAGACGGGCAAGCTGTATGCACAGGTGTGCCTGACTTCTGCCACGGCAGCTTTGCCACAGGTCGTGGCTCAGCCATTCCTCGACTGCATGGAGCTGGCCTGGGCCGCCGCCGATGTAGTGATTTGCCGTGCAGGTGCTCTCACGCTTAGTGAGCTATGTGTGGCAGGAAAAGCGGGTGTGTTGGTGCCTTCGCCCAACGTAGTGGCTGACCACCAGACCCACAATGCGCGTACTTTAGTCGAAGCTGGTGCCGCACTGATGGTACCTGATGCACAAGCGGTGCGCGCGGTAGCGCAAGCGCTGGCACTTATCGACGACGCACCAAGACGTACTCAACTGGCTGAACGAGCCCGTCAGTTGGCCAAACCCCATGCCGACCGACACATTGCACGCGAAGTGTTGGCTTTGGCAGCAAAAAAGGAAGTGACCTATGCTTGAGTTACAGCACATACAAAAGATCTATTTCCTTGGCATTGGTGGCATAGGTATGTCGGCCTTGGCGCGCTATTTCCATGCACGTGGTGCACAGGTGTGGGGCTATGATCGCACGCGTACCGCTTTGACGGATACCTTGACCCAAGAGGGCATGCATATTCATTATGAAGCTGACTCTGGGCATATCCCTGAGGAGATCGACTTGGCCGTGTATACACCTGCCATTCCCCCTGATCATGTTGTGTTGCGCTATTTGCAACAGCAGGACATCCTCTTGATGAAGCGGGCTGAAGTGCTGGGCCTGATCAGTCGAAACAGTCGGACATTGGCTGTGGCTGGCACGCATGGCAAGACGACAACGAGCTCCATGTTGGCCTGGTTGCTCAAAAGCAATGGAGTCGATGCCACGGCTTTCCTCGGCGGTATTGCCCACAATTTTGGTAGTAACTATGTAGCGGGTCATGACGAATGGGTGGTCATAGAAGCCGATGAGTTCGATCGTTCCTTTTTGCACTTGCATCCCGAAGCTGCAGCTATCCTTTCAATTGACGCCGATCATCTGGATGTCTACGGCAGTGCTGAATCTGTATGGCAGACGGGCTACCAGCCTTTCGCACAGCGAGTAAAGGAGCATCTAGTCGTGCGTCACGATCTGGCGGATCGCTTTGTTGAGCGCCCTTTGTACACTTTTGGCATCGAGTGTGGCCAGCTGTCTGCACGCCGTATTGGCGTAGCTGATGGCTGGTTTGTGTTTGATCTTACCACACCTCAAGGCCAGTGGGAAGGAGTGCGTTTGCCCTTGCCTGGTGCACACAATGTGCTCAATGCATTGGCCGCATTGTCATTGGCGCAGTATGCTGGGGTACCGTTCGAAAAGGCTATAGCAGCATTGGCTACATTCAAAGGGGTGTGGCGTCGGTTCGATTGGTGCCATCGCGGCACGCGATACGTCTATATTGATGACTATGCTCATCATCCAGCCGAATTAGAGGAGGTTATCGGTGCAGCACGGGCCCTTTTTGCCGAAAGGCGTATTACAGTGGTGTTCCAGCCGCATTTGTACACGCGCACGCGCGACTTTTTGGCTGGTTTTGCGCAAGCACTCTCAAAAGCCGATGAAGTAGTACTGCTCGACATATATCCAGCACGTGAAATGCCCATACCGGGTGTGAGTGCCGACTTGTTGGCGCAGACAATTTCCGGTGTGCCTGTTACGCGAGTAGTTAAAGAGGAGGTGGTGGATCTATTGGCACAAAAGGAGCTAGAAGTGTTGCTCACTCTTGGTGCAGGTGATATTGATCAGCTTAGAGCACCTATAGCGCAGATGTTGCGTGCCAGAGAAGTGCAGCAGACCGTAGGTGGTGGAGTGTAACGATGTGGTGATAATAAAAATATATGAAAGCTGACCGCATGCGAGCATGGAGAATGTTAATCGGGCTTTTAGTGGCTTTTTTGTCGCTATGGTTGGTTGCTTCTGCGGTATATCGCAAAAAGGATATGCCTGTGTCGGCTATTGATGTAGTGGTCCAGCCACTTCCGGATGGCACGTTACTCATCAATGAAGCCGATGTGCGCAAAACGTGTAAGCAGATTTTTGGTTTCTCGCTCGAGGGCAAAAAACTGGTTGAGCTCGACATTGATCGCCTGGAACGCGGCCTAGAGCGTGTGCCTTTTGTGCACAATGCTGAAGCGTGGATCGATGCGGCACATACACTACATGTACGCATTGTACAGCGCCAACCCATACTGCGCATCATCGATGCGCAAGGGGTAAGCTATTATATAGACGAGCAGGGTGTAAAAATGCCGTTGTCGCCGAATGTGACTGCGCACGTGCCAGTAGCAACGGGATTTATTCCACCCTTTGTGCCCGATTTTCTGGAGCGGCGTGGCCATGTACTGGGCCATTTGTTTCGCCTGGTGAAGGCCATGAAGGAAGATGCATTGTTGGGATTGCTGCTTGGCCAGCTGTACGTGCGCAATGGAGGAGAAGTAGTGTTGGTGACCACATTGGGCGATTTTCAGGTATGGTTGGGTGATGAACAGCAGATGGAGGATGAACTGGAACGCCTACGCCTTTTTTACGAACAAGTGCTAGCTTACAAAGGATGGCATGAGTATGACAGAATCGATTTGCGTTATAGAAACCAGATTGTATGTAAAAAGAGATAAAAAACGAGCCTTTTCCTGCAAAGGAAAAAATGTAACTATTTGAGTTTGTTGTAGCGTATAAATGCATGTTATGATGGAAACTACACACCAAAACAATCCTGTAATACTTGCACTGGACATTGGCACCACCAAGGTAGTGGCCTTGGTGGGGCGCCGCGATGCTTTTGGCAAAATCGAGGTATTGGGTACTGGGTTGGCTAATTCGGAAGGCGTATTGCGTGGCGAGGTGAGCAACATTGAAAAAACCGTGCGTGCCATTGGAGAAGCTGCTAGCACAGCCATACGTCATGCCGGCTTACCCGTCCAGACGGTTTATACAGGGATTGCAGGCCAACACATCAAATCGTTTGAGAAAAAAGGTATTCTCACGCGCTCGGATCCTCATACAGAGATCAGTACTGCTGATATTGAAAAACTCATTCGAGATATGTACTTGTTGCCGCTTGAGGCTGGCGACCGCATCTTACATGTCATCCCACAAGATTACATCGTCGATCATCAGCAGGGTATTAAAGATCCGATTGGCATGTCGGGGGTACGTCTCGAGGGTAACTTTCACATCATTACTTGCCAAGCTGAGGCGGCCAATAACATCAAGCGGGCAGTGGAAAAGGCAGATTTGCAACTACGCGGCTTGATGCTCGAATCCCTGGCGTCAGCAGAATCCGTGCTTACCGAGGAGGAGAAGGAAGGCGGTGTAGCTATGGTCGATATCGGTGGAGGCACTACTGATATTGCCGTATATCACGAAGGTATTTTGCGGCATACCGCAGTGATCCCCTTTGGCGGAAATGTCGTCACGCACGATATAAAGGAAGGTTGCTTTATCATGAGCCATTATGCCGAGAAGGCCAAAGTGAAATACGGCAGTGCCTTATCGGATGAAATATTCGTGGATCGAATCATCACCATTCCGAGCTTAAAAGGCAGGCCACCAAAAGAAATCAGTGAACGCAACTTGGCATTGATCATTCAAGCGCGCATGGAAGAGATCCTGGACTACGTCATGTGGGAAATCTCGCGCTCGGGCTATGAAAAGAAACTGATTGGCGGATTGGTACTGACAGGTGGCGGCGCGCTGCTCAATCACTTGGACAAACTGGTAGAGTATCATACGGGAATGAGTTGTCGTATTGGCAAACCAGTGGAGCTTTTAGGGCAAGGGTATAGCGAAAAGCTCGCTAATCCCATCTATAGTACAGCTATTGGTTTGCTGGAGAAAGGCTTGCGCGAAGAGGCAGCACTACAACAGCAGGCACATGACCATGCCCCCAATGTCGGTGCTACAACCCAAAGCGACGATGCAGAGGGAAGAACTTCAAGCCGTAATACGAAAAGCTGGTTGGAAGAGGTGTTGCGCCGCACGCGCGAGTGGTTCGAATCTGAGCCCGATGTGGATTTCTGAGCGATGCCCTATAATCAGTGCATATAGCAGCTTTGCTGCAGCTTTGTATAAATTCCTAAATCCTATGCTTTAAAAAAGAAAAGAAGCAGTTATGATTTTCAAGTTGATGGAAGAACAATCAGAAGCGCCAATCATCAAAGTGATTGGAGTAGGTGGTGGCGGCAGCAATGCCGTGACCCATATGTACAAGCAAGGCATTGTCGGCGTGGATTTTGCCATTTGCAATACCGATGCACAAGCTATGGAGCTGAGCCCGGTGCCTGTCAAAATCCAACTGGGGCCTAACCTCACAGAGGGCCGTGGTGCAGGCTCAAAGCCAGAAATTGGCCGTCTGGCCTGTGAGGAAAGTCTCGATGAGATCAAGGCTTTTTTGTCCCACAATTGCAAGATGTTGTTCATCACGGCGGGTATGGGCGGTGGCACAGGTACTGGAGCCGCACCTGTCATTGCGCGTACGGCCCAAGAGATGGATATTCTCACGGTGGGCATTGTCACCTTGCCCTTTACCTTCGAAGGGCGCATGCGCCGCTCTCATGGCCACGAAGGCTTGGAGGAGCTCAAAAAATACGTCGATACGCTTATCGTTATTTCCAATGACAAGCTGCGCCAGATTTACGGAAACTTGTCCTTGTCGCAAGCCTTCGCTCAAGCCGATAATATCCTCACCACAGCAGCCAAGGGGATTGCAGAGATCATTACTGTGCCGGGCTATGTCAATGTGGACTTTGAAGATGTCAATACTGTAATGCGGGGCAGCGGCGTGGCCATCATGGGTACAGCTACCGCAGAAGGCGACAAGCGCGCTAAAAAGGCCGTGGATCAGGCCCTCAATTCGCCCCTATTGGAAGACAACAACATACAAGGTGCTCGTCATATCTTGCTCAATATTACTTCGGGCACCAAGGAGGTCACTATGGAGGAAATCTTCGAAATTACCGAATTCGTACAAGCCGAAGCAGGGCACGATACCAACCTCATCTGGGGCAACTGCTTCGATGAATCTTTGGGTGAAAAGCTGAGTGTGACGATCATTGCCACCGGATTTGAAGGTGCGCGTCATGCAGCGAAAAAAGAAGCCCAGCATTCCATCCCTATACGCGTGAGCCTCGACGACGAAGTAGATGAACATGCCGCTCATACGGACACGCCTAGCATTCGGCAAGTAGCTGATCTGAGTGAGGAACAGGAGGAAAAAGCACCTGTACTCGAATTTGAAGACATCCGCTCGCGCGTCGATCAGATCTTGCACAAAGACATGGATGAGCAAGAGCGGCTGCAGGAAAAGCGCCTGCGCGAACGCGAAATGCAGCGCAAGCGCCGTGAGCGTCTCGCTCATCTCAATACCAAACTCAATCCCAAAGTCATCAACGAATTGGAACGCGTGCCAGCGTTCAAACGCAGAGGAATTGTATTGGACGAGGTGAAAGGCTCTTCCGAAAACCCCTTGTCGCGTTGGTCGGTGAGTGATGAAGATGAGCCGCGCTTGCGCGATAACCCTTACTTTGACGACTTGAAAGATTGATGAGGCGATGAGCAGAAACTCTGATGATAGCTTTTGAGAAGAAGGCTACTTCATAGGCATTTCCATCTTCCAATAGCTAACAACTTCTATTGGGGAAAATGATGTTCTTCCATCGCAGGGTTGTAATCGTACAGCCATCATAACTTGCTTCGTGCCCAGACCTCGGATTAGGTCTGGGCTTTTTTGTAGCAAAAATGCTCCTTGGTAACCCAACCCCACGGTCCCTGCTTGCTGTCTGCAAAGGTGAAGGAATATGGCAAAAGCACAATTTTTCCAAAAAAGAACCACAATGAAAAAGATTACACTTTTATTGATTTGTGCTTGGGGGTTGTGGAGCCTGCAAGGATGTGTGAAAGACAGCTGTGTGCAGGAGGTGACCTATACCAAGTTCACCCCCGTATTTGTTGCAGAAGAGGAGCTACACCAAACTGAAGTGCACTCCGAAAGCCCGCGCTCCCTACAACGGCCCGGGAAAATTTATTACTACGCAGATCACCTCTTTATCAATGAGCTGCGCGAAGGGGTGCACGTATATGACAACAACAATCCCGAACAACCTTTACCGGTGGCATTTCTCAGCATTCCCGGCGTAGAAGACATCGCCATTCGCAATGGCATACTCTACGCCAATAGCTATTCTGATCTTCTAGCAGTCGATATCAGTGATGTGCAAGATGCACAACTCGTAGGTCGTGCTCAAGATGCTTTTCCCTTACCCTTGGGCGATTATGTAGATGAACAAGGGCGCGTCTTGGTGTACTACGAACAAGAGACGGTTACGGAAGTGAGGGATTGTAGTATCTACAAAACCTTGCGCAATACAGGCGGCGTGTTTTGGACGCTCTCTGAAGCTGAAACAATGGACAATGGCTTGTCCACATTGTTGGAAAGCAGTATGGGCAGTTCGAGTGGACAAGCCGGTGTGGGTGGTAGCTTTGCGCGCTTTACCATCCTTTCTGACAAGCTGTGCATCGTCGATCAGTCGAGCTTGCGCGTATTTGACTTGGCGCAGCCTGCTCAACCCCAGTTGCTGGGAGTAGCCGATATGGGGTGGGGCATTGAAACAATATTCCCCTATGGAACGGACAAGGTGTTTATTGGCTCAAATGACGGCATGTTTATCTACGATGTGAGCGATCCGCTACAGCCCAAGTATATTTCGAGCTTGGCACATGCACGGGCTTGCGATCCGGTGTTTGTCTATGGCCATTATGCCTATGTGACGCTGCGCAATGGCTCCTTTTGCGAAGGCTTCACCAATCAACTCGATCTCATCGACATCCGAGATCTGGAGCAACCTTCGTTGGTGAAATCTTTCCCCATGGACAACCCACATGGTTTGGCCGTCAAAGACGACTTACTTTTCCTTTGTGAGGGCGCTCATGGATTGAAAGTATTCGATGTAGCTGATCCTTTGCGGTTGGACAAGCACCTGCGCGACCACTTCAAAAGTGTAGATGCTTACGATGTGATCGTCTTACCTGGTGCGCGCAAGATCTTGCTGCTTATCGGGCAAGATGGCTTCTACCAGTTTAGCTATGAGAATCCCGACAACCTCGTACTGCTCAGTCATATTGCAGCCAATTGAGTGCGGTAAAAACTAAATGTAGCTTTATGAAATACATGAGTTTTCTCTTGGCACTGTGCGGGGCGCTTGTGGCCCTGGGGCAGGAGCCAGATGCCGTATCGTGGTGGCGTGTAAAGCTCAATGGTGGTACTGTCTTATCGGGTATTGTGGTGTCTTCAGCTGATACGGGCCTCGTCCTGCAGCTACCCGAAGGTATAGAGGTGGCAATTCCTACCGAAAAAATACTGGGCATGACCTTGGAAAGGGGCCAGTGGCAATTGTCCCCTTCGGGCAAACGCATCTTCCAACGTGGCCCTCTTTGGCAGCTTGGCTTTCACCTGTTGGGCGGCAGCACCGCTGGGAGCAACAGCGCTACGATGGGGGTGGGCTTCTCTATAGCGCGTTTGCATCAGCTATCCCACGGCTGGCAGTTGGGTGGTGGCCTACAGCTCAGCTTGTTGGACGACGTCTTTCTGCCGGTATTTGCTGAAATAAAGCGCATGGCCGCACCTAAAAAGGACGTCGGTCTTTATGGGAGCATGCGGTTGGGCTATGGCTTGCCCATTGCCGAATATTTCGATGGCGACAACGGATACACTTACCACGGTGGCGCATTTGTGCAGCCAGCTGTAGGGTTACGCTTGGCGCAGCGATGGCATAAGAGCCTACAACTAGAAGCTGGCTTTATGTGGCAGTACAGCGAAAGGCACCTCGATTGGTGGTGGGAAGACATACTCGAGCGCATTTGGTATCGAAGAGTCCTACTGTCGGTGCACTGGGCCTTCTGAACTTGCCTGGCGTGAAAAGATAAACCTCCTGAAAAGAGGCGGTTTATATGTGATGGAGGTGAAATTTACCAGCGGATCAGTGCCGATCCCCAGGTAAATCCACTGCCAAAGGCCGCAAGGCACACCAGGTCGCCATCCTTTACCTTGCCCGCTTCCCATGCTTCAGTAAGCGCAATAGGTATGGAGGCTGCAGTGGTGTTGCCGTATTTCTGAATGTTGTTCCACACTTGATCATCGCGAAGGCCCAACCGGCGCTGTACAAATTGACTGATGCGCAAATTGGCTTGATGTGGTATAAACATGTCGATGTCGCTCGTGCGCAAACCCACCTCGTCCAGTGCCTCTTGGATGACCTCCGGAAACTTTTGCACGGCCAATTTGAAGACGAACTGTCCCTCCATCTGCGGGTAAAACAATCCATCGTCAAACATCTTCTGGGTGACGAAAGCCTCGCCGTATTCCACATCGGGATAGCCCAAGTCAATGTCAACGCCTGCTTTTTTGTAATGATAGCCACTATGTGATCCTGGATTGATCATAGCCAACTTCTCAGCATAGGTACCATCGGCGTGGAGCTTGGTAGACAAGATGCCTTTTCCTTCTACTTTCGTAGGCTGAATGACAGCAGCACCGGCTCCGTCCCCAAAAATGACTGTTACAGCGCGGCCGCGCGTACTAAAGTCTAGCCCCATGCTGTGCATTTCAGCACCTACGAGCAGAACGTTTTTGTACATGCCGGTTTTTACAAACTGATCGGCTACCGAGAGCCCATAGATAAAACCCGAACACTGGTTGCGCACGTCGAGGGCACCTATTTCGGTGTGTGTAATGCCCATTTCGCGTTGTAAGAGTACGCCACAGCCCGGAAAGTAATAGTCTGGGCTAAGGGTAGCAAAGATGATAAAGTCTATATCCTCCTTGTTGATGCCTGCACGTTCGATAGCTATTTGGGCTGCACAGGCAGCCATTGTTACGGGAGTTTCCTCAAATTTTTTCGCATAGCGCCGCTCTTTGATGCCAGTGCGCTCCTGTATCCATTCGTCGGATGTGTCCATTACTTTTTCCAGATCGTGATTGGTCACCACCTTTTCCGGCACATAAAAACCTAGTCCTGCGATTCGTGCGTTGGGCATGATCCATCTTATTTGGTTCAAAAAAGAGTACGAAAGGGCACCTATGGTAGTGCCAGCTTTCCGACAAAGCTAAAATCTATCGGCATTTTTTATTACTCATGGCGGCCATTGCATGAGGTAATGTATTGGCGCGAGTGTCGTATCTACCCAAAATCGAGATAAGTAGTGAGTTTACATCGGTAAAAGTGAGAAGCACCTGCTATTTTTCGCAGCAGCTGCCTTTTTCTCATTGGCGTATATGCCAGTTCATAGTCTTTTCCAAAAGGTAAATGACAATCAGGTAAATCACTGCCAGAGTGAAGCCTGACACGTATCAGCTTTCTTTTGCGCAAGTTGTACTATATAGAATGTAGAGGAGTATTAGGAGCAATAGAGGAATTGCTTGAGTGCATTTTTAAAAAAGAGCTAAGCCGATTACATAGAGATGGAAGCAACGATATAGCATGAAGCTACCAGGCAGATAATGGGATGGATTTGACAATCTGCTGCCGGCTTCAGTGCCGGCAGCAGATCACTTTGTAGCGTTTGCGTCAGGCCACAGAAGAAAAGAACTTGTAAGAATCAGACTTCTAGACTTCTGCCTGAGTTGTTTCCTTTTCTACCTGAGGTTGTACGTCTTTAGGTACTTCTGCGCGTTTGGCAGCGCGTTGGAGGCGTTTGCTGTTAGCCAACAGATTGTAGAGCCAGCGGTTGAGCGGGCGCAACCACTTGGGCAGCGATTTTTCGCGAAATACATCGCAGAAGAGTACTACGCGCTTTTGCTGGCTCTTGTTCCACACTTCATGCATGTAGGTGTCGTCGAACAGCACACTTTCGCCTTCTTTCCACTGGTATTTTTGTCCACCAACAATGATATAGCAGGGAGCATCATCAGGTACCATGAGGGCTAGATGGTAGCGCCACACGCCGCGATAGAACCCCATATGAGGTGGAATGTGCTTGCCGCCATCGAGAATGGAAAACATCGCAGTGGTCACTTCGGGCATCTCACGCAAGAGGGCCGCAGTCTTGGGGACGCGCTCGGCATTGGCTTCGATCCATTTGCCGTAGGCTTTAATGATGAAAGTGCGCCATGGTACTTCGTCGCGTGCTGAGATAAACCGTTGAATGCCGTCAACTTCGTGAAATTTGGGTACTTGCTGCTCTGATTTGAGCACTTCTTCCAACTCGGCCCGGATATCTTTAAAGTGGGCTTCTAGTTTTTTGGCATTCGGAAAATACTCGTATACGTCGACAAAAGGCGGGTTTTTCACAAATAGCGATACGAACCAGGTGTAGGGAAAAGTCAGTAGTGCAGGTTGAACGAAGTAGGCGATCACTAATAGGGCGATAATGACTGCTACAATAATGAGCAATACTTTCAGTACGATCATGGCATGCTTGTTTTTTGGTAGTTTAAGTAAAGAGGCTTCATGAAGTAGGCGGGGACACTCCACTAAGTGATTGTGCAAAATTTAATTTCGCCAATCATCCACTAATGTCATCATTCCAAATTTTGTTTTCGGTGATTTTGATCAGTGGTACAAAATGGTGTTGATCAATGTATTATTTTACCAGTCAATGGCCCAAGCTGGAGGTGGTTTTTGAAGACGGTCGGCTTGAGTTGGACAATAACCTGATCGAAAACAAAATCCGGCCACTGGCCCTTGGCCGGAAGAATTACTTGTT
>Ga0256839_1001164_pt1 | contig 32587 bp, 27 predicted proteins | sample 354166metaG_FD_185968 | JGI IMG/M metagenome (GOLD analysis project Ga0256839, IMG submission 185968) | Hydrothermal vent microbial communities from Mid Atlantic Ridge, Atlantic Ocean - 354-166 | ecosystem: Environmental > Aquatic > Marine > Hydrothermal vents | place: Atlantic Ocean: Mid... | reverse complement strand
GATTACGGCGCGTAATCGTTCGGATTGATAATGGGTGATGCTTCGGTAACCAAATCAGATAATAGGCGACACGATGCCAGGCTGATGGCCACACCATTACGAAAGTGGCCACTGTTAATGTAGAGACCCTTAATGGTTTTTAATTCGCCAATGGTGGGAACCCCCTCCGGGCTACCTGGGCGTAACCCGGCCCAGTGGTGAACCACCTCATGCTCTGCTAATGCCGGTGAAATTTCAATCGCAGCGGCGGCCAGCTCATCTTTTGCTTGTTGGCTGGTGCTCTTATCAAAGCCAGCGTGCTCTAGGGTGCTGCCCGCAAGTACTCGCCCATCACGGCGCGGAATAATATATCTTCCACGGTAGAGGGTGATGCGCTTAATAAGACCGGGCGGTGTTTGGAATTGAATCATCTGCCCTCGTACCGGCACCACCTCAAGGGGGTAGTCAATGGTTTTAAGCAGCTCACTCGACCACGCGCCTGCAGCAACAACCACTTGAGGGGCGTAAAAGTTTTGCTGGCTGGCGACACCAATTACCTGATCTTGTTCGATTAAGAACTGATTGACCGGGTGATTTTCAAATACCGTAACGCCCACTTTTAGTGCCGCTTGATAGAGGCTGCTGATTAGTCGTGGGTTGCGAACCTGACCAACATCAGGCATCCACAATGATTGGCTGGGTGATGGCCCAAGCTTGGGCTCCAGTACTTTAAGCTGGTCTGCACTGACCGTTTGTAGCGCAACATTAAAACGGTTGGCCCACTCGATCGCCTCTATTTGCTCCTCTTGGTCAAGAATCAATAAGCCGCTGTTGATGAGTTGCGGATCTGTGTCACTTTCATGCTGTAGTTGCGTGATTAGCTCGCCCCAGTGCTGACGACTCCAGTTAACAAGCTCAGTGACCGCGTCGGGGTAACGCCAAGGGTAGAGTGGTGAAAGTATGCCGCCACCCGCCCAGGAGGATTCACGGCCCAGCGAAGCTTGCTCAAGTATCGCAACCCGGCGACCCTGCTTGGCAATAAAGTAAGCACTTAGTAACCCAATAAGGCCACCACCAATGATAATGCAGTCAAATTTATTATTTGAAGAGTTCATATTAATCTAAAATTATCCATCCAGTTGCTGGTATCGCGCTGCTAGGCCAGTATAACCCTGCTGGCTGCACTTGAGCCCTGCCAAGCGGTTGCTGTTGTGCAGCGCCACGGCGAGCGAATGGCCTGCCAAGCAGTTGTGAATCATCCCTGCATTAAAGGTGTCACCCGCTCCCAGGCTATCAATAATGTGAGATTGTGCGAAGGCTGGTGCATGGAATACCTTACCCTTTGGTTCAATGGCATAAGCGCCATCACCGCCCCAAGCACAAACCAGTTGTGCGCGGGGTGCGAGTGGCTGCACGGCTTTCAACAGCGATGTGGCACTTTTGTGGCCACTTGCTTCAGCATAGTGGCGTGAAAAGAGCAGTAGCTCGGCGTAAGGAAAGAGCGCCTCGATACCCTCTCTCGGCTTCTCTATCTCCAATGAGCAGGGGAGTTGCGGCTGCTGCTGTTTTAGGTGCTGAAGCATCTGTACGGTTTGGTCGATTGCACGCCCTTCAAAATGCACCCACTGGTAGCGCGTTAAGTCGCATTGAGCAAAGTGGTTAAAGCTGAGTTCTGGTAAGTCACGATAGTGCACAATAGTGCGGCTGCCATTTAGCCTGTTGAGTATAATATATGAGGTTGGGGTGGTGCCACTACTCTCTATCTGACAATGGCAGAGCGCTATCTCATCACGCGCTAACGCTTGGCGAATAATCTGACTGCCAGAGTCATCAGCCAACACACCGCACCAATCACACTGCTCGCCTAGCTGGCGGAGTATGGCAAGGCTGTTGCTGACGTTGCCGCCCCGGGATATTTTTTGTGCGCTCGCTCTGACTTCGCTATCTTCTGCTGGGTATTGGTCAAGGTAGTTAATAATGTCGAGGGTGGCAATACCTACCCCTAGAATATGAGCCATAATTTCACTATTGTGTGTCATTTTACAACGATTATATCACCCAGAAGCGGCCACTCGTTGGGATAATAGTGCAAATACTTGATAATCAAGGGGCGCTGCCGATAGTTGACAGGAATAGGGAGGCAGTATGATTAGAAGCAAAGTTTTAAGTCGGGCTGTAACAGTGAGCACCCTGCTCTGTTTGTTGGGTTATATTGGCAGTACGGGATTCGCGCTGGCCAATTCGACAGGGGGCGCTGTGATTGATGTGGCCGTAGATGCCGCGCCCGGGGGAAAAGAGCTCGATATGCCGAGTAGCACTAATCAGCTCAATAAGTCACTGCGAATTGTCACACCTGAAAAGGTAAAACCACTGGTGGAGAGTGGAATCTACGCAGCTGATAATGACTCCATTGGAATATTACAAAACCCAATAGAGGCGCTCGCTGATTTTCCAACCAACCGCCGTCATGAAATCGACTGGGTAAAAGCGCTGAATGCCGGGCTGATTGCACCGCGAGCCAATATTGATGGCACCGAGGTGATGGAGTCACTGGATCTGGATGTATTGATGGAGCAAACGGCCGGCATGCCTTTTGTGACATTCCCTCACCTGGCACACACAAAATGGTTATCTTGCGATAATTGCCATAACGAAATTTTTGAGCCAATTAAGAATGGCAATCCCATTACAATGGGCAAGATATTGAAAGGTGAGTATTGCGGACGTTGCCACGACAGAGTCGCCTTCTCTCTGTTTGTATGTGAAAAGTGCCACAACACAGCCCAGTAAAATAAGAGGGTTAAAACTACGGCTGGCCGTGACAAGCTGGCAGAAGCGACGGTTATGGACGCTTCATGGAGTCAAAAAAGGCATCGTTATTTTTAGTCTCTTTCATCTTGTCGATAAGAAACTCCATGGCCGCAACCTCTTCCATTGAGTGGAGCAGCTTGCGCAGTATCCACATCTTCTGTAACTCTTCAGGATCGGTAAGCTTCTCTTCCCGGCGGGTGCCTGAGCGATTAATGTTAATCGCGGGATAGATACGTTTTTCGGCGATGGTGCGACTCAAGTGCACCTCCATATTGCCCGTGCCTTTAAACTCTTCATAGATAACATCATCCATGCGGGATCCGGTCTCAACCAGTGCGGTGGCAATGATGGTAAGTGAGCCACCCTCTTCAATGTTACGTGCCGCACCAAAGAAGCGCTTGGGGCGGTGTAGCGCATTGGCATCCACACCACCGGTGAGCACTTTGCCTGATGAAGGGATCACGGTGTTATAAGCACGCGCTAGGCGAGTAATGGAGTCGAGCAGAATCACAACATCTTTTTTGTGTTCAACTAGGCGCTTGGCTTTTTCGATGACCATTTCAGCAACTTGTACATGACGTGTGGCAGGCTCATCAAAGGTAGAGGAGATGACCTCTCCGCGAACCGAGCGTTCCATCTCGGTCACCTCCTCGGGGCGCTCATCGATCAGCAGAACAATCAAATAACACTCGGGGTGGTTATGGGCAATAGATTGGGCGATGTTTTGCAGCATCATAGTTTTGCCCGACTTGGGTGGTGACACAATCAGGCCGCGCTGTCCTTTGCCAATCGGTGAGGCGAGGTCAATTACCCGGGCGGTAATGTCTTCTGTGCTGCCGTTACCCGCTTCCAACTTGAGGCGCTCTTCAGCGTGCAGTGGGGTCAGGTTCTCAAACACCACCTTGTTTTTGGCCGCGTCGGGTGACTCGAAGTTAATTTGATTGACCTTGAGGAGTGCAAAGTAGCGCTCCCCATCTTTCGGCGGACGAATCTTACCCGAAACCGTATCACCTGTTCGCAAACTGAAACGACGAATCTGACTGGGTGAAACGTAGATATCATCAGGGCCTGCCAAATAAGAGCCGTTGGCTGAGCGTAGGAAACCGAAGCCATCCTGTAAAATCTCCAGCGCTCCATCGCCGTGGATATCTTCACCATTTTTGGCGTGCGCTTTGAGGATTGAAAAGACCAGCTCCTGTTTTCGAGCACGTCCTGTGCCGTCGATGCCCATAGATTGAGCCAGTTTAACCAGTTCTGTGACAGGTGTGTTTTTTAGTTCAGTTAGATTCATATATGTCTGCGGAGTATGCTTGTATGTGGGATGGCCGGTATGACCAAGTGGGAATAGCGGAAGGTGTTTTCTAGATTTATAATAGTTTGGTTAAGCTAGCACGATAAAACCTGCGCGTCCAGTAAAACCACTATGGAATCTCTGATTAAGTCTGGATAGATTTAGGCTGAGAGGAAATTGCTCTCATTTGTTCCGAAATGCGCAGTAATAGTCGCTCTATTGGTGCAATTTTCGGGATAAATGAGGGCGATTTCAACCAGCGTAAAGCATTCATGACTTGATCAGAGCTTCCCTATGGAATGCGCAGGTAATCATTACGCTTAAATATTGCTGTCGATAAAGGCGGTCAACTGTGATTTGGAAAGCGCCCCAACCTTTGTTGCCTCAACATTGCCACCCTTGAATATCATCAAGGTGGGAATGCCACGGATACCGTATTTAGGCGGAGTGTTTGGATTGTCATCAATGTTGAGTTTGGTAATTTTAATTTTACCATCGTAACTGCCTGCAATTTCATCGAGAATGGGCGCAATCATCTTGCAGGGACCGCACCACTCAGCCCAGTAGTCAACCAGGACAGGGCCTTCACTGTTAATTACTTCAGCGTCAAAATTGTCATCAGTCACATGAACGATATGTTCACTCACTTAGCGATCTCCCGTTATTTTTAATTTGTACTTGTACGACACATTTTAAATCGCGCCACTTAGGGAAGCTCTGATCAAGTCATGAATGCTTTATGCTGGTTGAAATCGCCCTCATTTATCCCGAAAATTGCACCAATAGAGCGACTATTACTGCGCATTTCGGAACAAATGAGAACAATTTCCTCTCAGCCTAAATTCATCCAGACTTAATCAGAGCTTCCCTAGGTAAACATCTAAGCCCATTATCGCCATTATTTCAAGCCCAATTTCATCGAACTCTGTTATTCTTATCCGATGAGCGAGAATCACTTAAGCGATACCCCCTTGAATTCATTGCCTTTAGCAGCGCCGTTAACACGAGCGGCTGCAGAACAAGGCTTTGAATATTGCACACCCATTCAGGCGGCTACCTTGCCGCTCACCTTGGCTGGCCAAGATGTGATGGGGCAAGCACAAACGGGCACCGGGAAAACGGCAGCTTTTCTACTGTCGGTGATGAACCGGCTGTTAACAACACCTGTGAGCGACCCGCGGCGCAAGAATCAACCCGGGGTTTTGATTCTTGCGCCAACCCGTGAACTGGTCATCCAGATTCATAAGGATGCCGTTGCGTTAGCCAAACATGCCGACATCACCTGCCTCGCTATTTATGGCGGCACTGGTTATCAGAGCCAACGAGAGCAGGTACAGAGCGGGGTCGATATTCTAATTGGTACGCCCGGGCGCACTATTGACTACTTCAAACAGCATGTATTTGACCTGCGCAGGGTACAGGCGGTGGTGCTGGATGAGGCGGATCGAATGTTTGACCTCGGTTTTATTAAGGATATACGCTTTCTATTGCGCCGCTGCCCCCCCCCCGAAAAGCGGCTCAGTATGCTCTTTTCGGCCACTATGCCGCTGCGTGTAACTGAGCTTGCTTACGAACATATGAATAACCCACAGCATGTTGCAATTGAGGTGGAGCAGATAACCGCAAAGCAGGTTGAGGAGATGATCTTCTTTCCTGCCAATGATGAAAAAATACCTCTGCTATTAGGTGTTTTAAAACGCTACCAGCCTACGCAGTGTATTATTTTCAGCAATACCAAGCGTGTTACAGAGAATATTTATGCTTACTTGCTGGGCAATGGATATCAGGCGGCGATTCTTTCGGGGGATGTTCCACAGAAAAAGCGTCAACAGTTGCTAGCGCAATTCACGGCTGGGGAGTTGCCCATTTTGGTGGCAACGGATGTGGCTGCACGGGGGCTACATATTCCCAATATAACTCACGTCATCAACTTTGACCTGCCCCAAGATTGTGAAGATTACGTGCACCGTATTGGCCGAACCGCCCGTGCGGGTGCTTCGGGTGTTGCCATCAGCATGGCGTGCGAAAATTACTCTTTTTATCAACCAGATATCGAAGCATTTATTGGCCATAAAATCCCCTATACCGCTATCGATGCTGAACTATTGGCCACACCAAAACCGGCCATAAAAATAGAGCGCAGGCCTCCACGCAAACCAGTGGGTAGCCAGGCAGGTCGCTCACGAAATAGAAGCAGCTCAAGATCATAACTGGGCGTATGGCAATCTAGTGCAGCGACCATGTTATATGGTCGCTGTACTCGGGGTGTGAAGGGTCGTCACTATGACTATCACCACTGGAAATAAAATATCCGGGTCATAAAAATGGCTGAAGTTATCAGATAAGTTCAAACTCAACTGTTGGAGTTTTCCTATGGAAACGATGACGATCCCTCCCGATCATGCGCCCACCATTTCAGAGGTTTTTCGTCTGCGGGTGGAGATGAACCCAGAAAAGATTGCCTACCAGCAATATGATGTGGCGAGCCAGTCGTGGCAAGCAAGCAGCTGGCAGCAAATGGCGATTGAAGTGGGTCACTGGCAGGAAGCGCTTCAATCAGAGGGGCTGGAGCCGGGGGACCGGGTGGCGATTATGCTAAAAAACTGCCGTAACTGGATCGTGTTTGACCAGGCGGCGCTGGGGCTTGGATTAATCACAGTGCCTATTTTTGCAGATGATCGCCCCGACAATGTTGCCTACATACTGGAGCAGACAGAGGCAAAATTGCTGCTGGTACAAGACCGCCGCCACTGGGCACCACTTCAGGCCATCAAACAGCCACTCCCCTCACTACAGCGCATCATCAGTGTGCAGCGAATCAATGAAGAGGATAACCCCGATGATACCCGGCTGAAATCGCTGGTCAGTTGGTTATTTGGCCGTAGCGGTGAGCTGATTACCACGCCTGTCGCCGCCGATACACTGGCCAGTATTGTCTACACCTCTGGCACCACAGGGCGGCCTAAAGGGGTGATGCTTAGTCATCAAAATATTATTCATAACGCATGGGCGGCACTCTCATGCGGTGATATTAGCGCCGATGACCGATTTCTCTCCTTCCTACCACTTTCACACATGCTTGAACGCACGGACGGTTATCTGTTGCCGATGATGGCCGGTGCTGAAGTGGTCTATTCACGCTCTAATCAGCAGCTGGCAGATGATTTTATAGCGATCAAACCCACCGTAATTATATCTGTGCCGCGTATTTATGAGCGTGTTTACCAAAAAATAAATAGCGGCGTTGAGAAAAAAAGCCGTTTGGCGCGCGCACTTTTCAATCTTACCAAACAGGTGGGCTGGGACTATTTTGAGTATCGCCAAGGACGAAAAAAATGGTCGCCAAAACTACTGCTTTGGCCCCTATTGCAATCATTGGTGGCCAGTAAAATATTGGCCAAGCTGGGAGGGCGGCTCCGTTATGCCATTTGTGGTGGTGCGCCTTTAAATAGTGAAGTTGCGCAGCTTTTTATCAGTCTGGGCACGCCGCTCTATCAAGGTTATGGTCTAACAGAATCCAGCCCGGTTATCTCGGTTAATCGCCCCGATGACAATATTCCTGACAGCATTGGGCGCGTTCTGCCAGATGTAGAGGTTCGCATCGGTGAGAATGATGAGCTGCAAACCCGCAGCCCCAGCGTTATGGCGGGCTATTGGCGAGATGAGCAAGCCACTAAAGAGACCTTTACCGAAGATGGCTGGCTACGCACCGGCGACAAAGCCACTGTTGATGATGATGGACATCTCTACCTTACCGGCCGCATCAAAGAGATTCTGGTGCTGGCAAATGGTGAAAAGGTACCGCCGGGTAATATGGAAGGGGCGATCACACTGGAGCCGCTCTTCTCTCAAGTAGTGGTGGTTGGCGAAGGTAAGCCCTATCTTAGCGCACTGCTGGTACTAGAGCATGATGCATGGCAGTACCTTGCGGGCCAGCTAGGCATTGACCCCAAAGCTCCAGCAGTGCTGGCGGATAAGCAGTTACACCGCCACTGTCTAGCTCGCCTCAACGAGCGATTATCCAACTTCCCGGGTTATGCACAAATTCGGCGGGTGCATTTAAGCCTAGAGCCATGGAGTATCGAAAATGATCTGCTGACATCGACACTGAAAGTGAAACGTAAAAAGGTGATGAAACTATTTTCCGAACAGATTGAACAACTCTATCAAGGGCATTAAAATGGCTTATGTTGCTATTGAGGCCGTAGGCAATCAAAAACCACCGTGACTTACTCAGCGTGTTTATATTTTGCTTCAACTCTTCGTTATTTTCGTACTCAATCGGTTACCTACTCCCTATAGGCCCCTCTCTCCGTGCGAAAACACCTCGATTTGAAGCAAAATATAAACACGCTGAATAGTCACAAACCACCCGCTATAAGCAAGGAGAAAATATGAGTCGATCGCTACTTACACTGCCCCTCTTCAGTGGATTGCTACTTTCCAGCATGGCCGCTCACGGTGCTGGATTTGCCCTCATAGAGCACTCTGCCAGCGGTATGGGCAACGCTTATGCCGGAGCAGCGGCAATTGCTGAAGATGGCTCTACCATCTACTTCAACCCCGCCGGCATGACCGAACTGGGGGATGAACAGATCAGCGGCGCGATTCACTGGGTGCGCCCTCGGGGGGATTTCACCAACAATGGCTCCACCACGGCGAGTGGCGACCCCCTTTTGGGGAGTGACAGCCGTGGGCAGGGCGTTGACGGCATCATTCCTAACCTTTACTACAGCAAACGATTGGATGGTGGGGTGATGTTTGGCTTTGGCATCAATGTGCCATACGGTATGGAGACCTCCTATGATGACGACTGGGTGGGTCGTTACCATGCCGTACAATCAAAGGTGATGAGTGTTAATTTTAATCCGAGTCTGGCGTGGAAAGTGAGTGACAAACTCTCTTTTGGTGCAGGCATTAGTGGCCAATATATTCGTATCGAACTGAGCAATGCCATTGATTTTGGCTCAATTTGCCTAGGCACCATGCCCGCATCCACTTGTGCCGCACAAGATGCTGACCACCCTCAACAGCGGGATGGTTTTGTAGAGCTAGAAGCCGATGCCTTTAGCTGGGGCTATAACTTTGGCCTGCTCTACAAACTTCAGCCTGAAACCCGCGCTGGTCTCTCCTACCGCTCCAAAATCACACATAATGCTGAGGGTAAGGCCGATTTTACCGTACCCAGCAGCATGGCATTTCTAACCGCCGGGGGGAGCTTTGTCGACACGGATCTGAGCAGTTCGGTGACGCTACCCGAAAGCACCTCACTCAGCTTTACCCATCAAATAGACCGCGTCACCCTGCTTTTTGACTGGAGCTATACCCGCTGGAGCCGTTTTAAAGAGCTGCGCATCAAGTATGGATCAGCTCAAGCTGATTCGGTGACCACTGAAAACTGGCAAGATAGTAGCCGTTATTCCGTAGGCCTTAACTACCAGCTTAACAGCGGGTTACTATTGCGCAGCGGCATCGCTTACGATGAAACCCCGATACCCGATGACATCCACCGCACCCCTCGCATACCAGGCAGTGATCGCCTCTGGATTGCCCTTGGTTTTGGTTATCAGATTGATAACCACTTGAGTGTTGATGTTGGCTATGCGCACCTGTTTGTGGAAGATAGCGGTTCAGATCATAGCTTCGAAAGTAGTGTGCCAGACCTTAACCACACCCTGAGTGGTGAGTATGAAGCCACGGTCAATATCTTAAGCGCGCAACTCAACTGGTCATATTAGGCGGAGGCATCAAGATGAAAAGATTAAATTTGGCAACACTGATTTTTGGCAGCCTACTACTCAGTGGTTGTAACGAAGGTGACACCACCCTGCAAGATAACATTGATACCTCTCCTGCTTCGCTGTCGAGCTATGCGCTCTTTAATCCTGCTGAAAGCGTCATCCCCTACCCCAATAATCTGCTCTTCAAAGATACGCTGGATGGCACCTTAAATGTCCCCGTTGAAAGCAGTGACAGTGATGCGGCGGTAAAGGAGGCACTGAATACCCTAGATGGATTCTCTACAATGAGCCCCATGACCACCCGCTTTAGCCACGAAGTCGATGAGGCAACACTGATTGCGGCCGAGACAGTGCGGCTGTTCGAAGTGACACTTTCGGGTACTGCGGGGGCAGTCACCTCAATCACACGTAAGTTATCTGGCAGCGAATTTATGCTGAGTGTTGATAACAGTAAAACCCAGTTGATGATTACGCCGCTAGTGGCGCTCGCTGAAAAAACAAGTTATCTAGTGGTGCTGACTAACCAAATTATGGATATAAATGGCAACCCGCTGAAAGCGGATATGGTCTACAGCTTTGCCAAATCCACAACCCCACTGACCGATGGTAACGGTGGCAGCCTATATAGTGCACTGGATGATGAGAAAGCGCAGGCGCTGGAGCCACTGCGTCAACTGACGGGAGCAGCAGAGACGGTTACCGTCGAGTTTGAAGGTGACCTGCTACGAAATGAGATCATCCTTAGCTGGAGCTTTACCACTCAATCAGTCACTGATGTACTCAGTCGTGTTAAAGAGCTCGTTGATCTGGCTGAAAACCCCGCAACGTCCCTCGCCGATACGACTCAGGATACACCGTTAGCCACCGCCTCTGTTTATTCAGGCACGGTTACCTTACCGTACTATCTGACAGCACCCTCAACCGATAACCCGCTGGCCGCTAATACACGTTATTGGCAAGGAGCAGGTGGTAGCCATCTAACGCAATACAATACAACCCCAGTGACAACGGGTAACCAAACCGTGCCACTGCTGGTGACCATTCCCAATGGGAATAAGCCAATTGCTGGCTGGCCCGTGGTCATTTTCCAGCACGGCATAACCGCTAATCGCACTTCACTGCTTGGCATAGCGGACACCCTCGCCTCAATAGGCTACGCAGCGGTGGCCATTGATCTGCCACTACACGGTTTAACCGGTGATGAAACAGACGGCACAGCGGCATTCCGTAACGAAAATCTTGAGCGCACCTTCAACCTCGACCTCGTCAATAACACGACCAGCGCGCCAGGGCCCGATGGCATTATTGACCGCTCCGGTGCGCACTTTATCAACCTTGGTAGTCTGCTTACCAGTCGTGACAACATGCGTCAGGCGGTGGCCGATCTTCTTAGCCTGCGGCACTCACTCGCGGCTCTCGATTATGATGGCGGCGGTGCCGATATCGACACCTCACAGGTTGCCTTTGTGGGTCACTCGCTGGGTGCTATGGTGGGTATCCCCTTCTTGGCGATGGATGAGAGCATTACCACTGCGGTTCTAGGAATGCCCGGTGGTGGTACCGCAAAATTGCTTGATGGCTCCGCAACCTTTGGGCCGGTCATTGCCGCAGGGTTAGGTGCCAATGGCGTGATAAAAGGCAGCAGTGAATACGAGGGTTTTATGGCGGCAACTCAGATGATTCTCGACTCCGCTGACCCACTAAACTATACGCAGCTGGCAGGGCGTGGGATTCATATGATTGAAGTGGTGGGTGGTAACAGCTCACCAGCGGATCAGGTGATTCCCAATGATGTTCTGAATGTGGCGGGCACCGTACCCTCACCCACAGCAGGCACCGACCCACTGTGGCGTGCCATGGGGCTTACGGTCACCACATCCTCAACGAATGCCGCCAGTTTGCAAACCATAACCCGTTTTAATGCCGGCCACCACAGCTCGCTGCTAACCCCTAATGATGCCCTCGGTAATGAAGAGCTACTCTCCGCACAAGTCTATGCCGAGATGCAGGGGCAAATCAGCAGCTTTATTAGCAGTGGCGGGAGCAGTCTAGAAGTGGTTGATGGCTTAGTGATCGAATAAACAGAAAAGATGCTGAGCCAGCTTAAACCGGCACGGCATCTTTAATTTATGGCTTAGCAAACCCCAGCTTGGCTAATATTTTATCCATCAGGCACCAGTGAGTAAGGCCGCTTTGGAATAAGTTAACACCGACAAACAGCGTGAGCCATAACCAGTTCTGGCTCTGAAAAAGCGGACTGCTTTCGGCTCCGAGCAGTAGGGATAATAAAATAAATGTGCCCGCCATGGTGCGAGTGATGCGAGTAATCATGAGTCCACCTCCTGAATATTATAATATAATCATATTCTAATATAGCAGATTATCATCGTTTGGCAATAGCGTATAACGCACAAGGGGGGGTAGGTTAAAATCAGGCTGTCTCCAACCCCAACTCTTTGATCTTTCGGGTGAGGGTGTTGCGGCCCCAGCCGAGTAATTTAGCGGCATCTTGTCGGTGTCCACCGCTGTGTGTCAGCGCTGTTTCGATCATTATCCTTTCGAAACGGGGAGTTGCATCATCCAGCAGTGCATTGTTTCCTTCTTGCAGTTGATGGGTGGCCCAACGACGCAGTACGTTTTCCCAATCCTCATTATGACTGTTTTTTGAGAGGCTCTCTTCACGCAGTTCGGGCGGTAAGTCGTCGACGCTGATGACCTGCCCAGGGGACATGACCGTTAGCCAGCGGCAGGTGTTCTCTATTTGTCGTACATTTCCCGGCCAGTCGAGTCGGGTAATAAAGCTGGCGGCTGCTTTATCGAGTATTTTAGGTTCAACTTCCAGCTCATTGGCGGCACTTTGCAGAAAGTGTTGCGCCAGCAACGGAATATCTTCGCGGCGGTCGCGTAGCGATGGAATATGAATGCGAATAACATTCAGGCGGTGAAAGAGGTCTTCACGAAATAGCCCTTTTGTCACATGGTTTTCAAGGTGTTGATGGGTTGCTGCAATAATGCGCACATCAACCTTGATGGGGGTATGGCCACCTACGCGATAAAACTCGCCATCCGCAAGCACCCTTAGCAGGCGTGTTTGCAGCTCTGCTGGCATATCGCCAATCTCATCGAGAAAGAGAGTGCCGCCATCCGCCTGCTCAAAGCGCCCCTTACGTTGGCTTTGTGCACCGGTGAATGCCCCGCGCTCGTGGCCAAACAGCTCCGATTCCAGTAAATCTTTGGGTATTGCGGCGGTATTGAGCGCGATGAATGGCTTGTTTGTGCGTGGGCTGTGTCGGTGCAGTGCCTGGGCGACCAGCTCCTTCCCCGTACCCGACTCACCGTTAATCATTACGGTCATTTTAGAGTTTGAGAGACGGCCAATGGCACGAAAAACCTCCTGCATGGAGGGCGCTTCACCGATAATTTCGGGGGTTTCGCCTGCTGCTTTGGTGCTTGCCGGCGTGTGTGGGCGACGGTGGCGCAGGGCGCGCTCAACCAGCTCGGTCGCCTCGTCTATATCAAAGGGTTTGGGCAGGTATTCGAAAGCTCCTCCTTTGTAGGCAGATACGGCGCTGTCGAGATCGGAATGGGCGGTGATGACAATCACCGGTAGCTCAGGATAGCGGCTATTAATCTTGTCCAGCAGACTCAAGCCATCCATGCCCGGCATCCGAATATCGGTAATCAGCACGTCAGGTTGGCTCTGTTCAAGGCTCTCCATGACACCGGTGGCCTCTTCGAAGCTGGTGGTGTGATGGCCCGCCTGTTTCAGGGATTTTTCAAGAACCCAGCGTATTGATCGGTCATCATCAACAATCCAAATATGGCCCTCTGTCATGGGTGCTCCTTATTTTCTCTTTTGAGCGGCAGTAATAGCGTGAATACGGTGTTGCCTGGTGTGCTGCTGCACTCGATCAGGCCGTGGTGCTGGTTTGCCATGGTTTGCGCTAGGGTCAGGCCAAGCCCAGTTCCTTCTGGGCGGCCACTGACCATGGGGTAGAAGATCGCCTCTTGCATCTCGGGGGGGATGCCGGGGCCGTCATCGATAATTTGCAGGCAGATAACCAGTTTGTGGCGCTGTTGATTGATGGTGAATTGTCGGAGAGGGCGAGTGCGCAGGGTGATATTGCCTTGGCCATTCAGTGCTTGCGCGGCATTGCGCGTAATATTCAATATCGCTTGAATCAGCCGGTCACCATCGGCTGAAAATTCGGGCAGGCTAGGGTCATAGTCGCGGATAATATTGATACCATCTGCCTCAATAGTGACCAAGCTGCAAACACGCTCGATCAGTTGATGGATATTGACCCTCTCCATTCGGGGTGGATGGTTGGAGATGAGCATCCGGTCAACTAGGTTGCGCAGCCTGTCCGCCTCATCAATGATAACTTGGGTATACTCTTTTAACTCGTCACTTGCCAGCTCGCGCTCAAGCAGCTGTGCCGCCCCCCTTAAACCACCCAGTGGATTCTTTATCTCGTGGGCAAGGCCGCGCAGCAGCTCACGGGTGGCTTGAAATTGGGTGCTGAGCTGCTCATCCCGTGCAATGCGCAAGTGGCGATCCATGGGCAGCATCTCAATAATAATTAACTGATTAGCTTCGGGGTCACTAAAAAGTGTCAGCGTGCAATCGACGGTAATATTGTTCAAATCAGCCGTAGTGAGCGGCATCTCACGCTCTGTGCAGGAGCGACCACTGAACAGCGTGTTCTGGGTCAGTTCAATCAGATGTTTTGCATTGGGCAAAAAGTGACTCAGGCACTCCCCATGGTGCCTACTGGCACTCAGGGCAAGCAGCTCTTCACAAGCTGGATTCATATAAAGCAGCTCATATTTTTCATTGAGCAGCAGCACCGCAGCTGAGAGGTTTTCCAGAATCAGCAGCGGCGGTTGCTCAGTATTGGGTGTGGGTGGCGCATTCATAATATGACTTACAGCAATATCCAAACCAAACGCTGGTTATTATTTTAAAAGTAACGGTATATTCTTTTAAATCAAAGGGTTAATTCGTTGTGGCGGGGGTGCTGCGATTGCAGTGGTGCCATAACGCTCGCTAAGGATAGCGCATCAAGTTGCTTAATGCACTGTTGTGGTGCGGTGCCTTACTTACGGAAACTCTGATCAGAGACTCCTTACCGAGCAGAGCTGCGCAGTAGATGGAAGGTCTGATTGGCACTGGTGGCGAGTACTTTTCCATTTTTATCAATGATGGCGACACTTAAGGAGTGGGTGCCTCGGCTGAGACTCTCAAGTATGACCATGCCGTTGTCGCTGGTTGCCGCTTTTTCACCGTCGAGAGTGACCTCTATTTTGTGCCCGGACTGGATATCCAGTGGTGGAGTCGTTTTGGTGATAATGGTTACCTGGCCACTGTTGCTGCGGATAGCCGTATCATCTTGTGGTTGTGTAATAACCAATTGAGTATAGTTAGTGACTTTTGTTTGTTTGGTGTCACGGGGTTGATTAGAGGTCGTCTTTTTCTCCGGCGGACGGTAGGTGCTGGAGTAGGTGCTGATGGGGGGCGGCTTTACAATCTGGTTATCCCGGTTGGGTGTGGGCCGGTCGCCGTAAGTAACATTACCCTCATCATCAACGGACTTGTATATCTCCGCACTGCAGGGAGAGGCGAGTATGAGTAGAGTGAAAATGAGTATTGTGCGCATTAATCGAGCATAGCGAATCCGCTTTTGTAACACAACGCCTAAAAATAGAAAGCCCCCAATAAAGGGGGCTTTCTATGGCTTGCTCATACTGAAACAGATGGCGCGAGGCCATCTGTTCATACAACTTAGCAGCTGTAGTACAACTCAAACTCAACGGGGTGTGTAGTCATACGCAGTTGAGTCACCTCTTCCATCTTCAACTTGATGTAGGCATCAATCATGTCGTCGGTGAAAACACCACCTGCGGTCAAGAAGGCACGGTCACTGTCCAGCGCCTCGAGCGCTTGATCCAGTGAGTGGGCTACGGTTGGGATCTCTGCTTCCTCTTCGGGTGGCAGGTCATAGAGATCTTTATCCATCGCTTCACCTGGGTGGATCTTGTTCTGAATGCCGTCAAGACCCGCCATCATCATTGCTGCGAAGGCTAAGTATGGGTTGGCAGTACAATCAGGGAAGCGCAGCTCAACACGGCGACCTTTTGGATTGGTGACGTAAGGGATGCGGATAGAGGCTGAGCGGTTACGCGCAGAGTATGCCAACATAACCGGCGCTTCAAAACCAGGTACCAGACGCTTGTATGAGTTGGTAGAGGCGTTGGTCAGTGCGTTCAGTGCACGGGCATGTTTGATGATGCCACCGATGTAGAAAAGTGCTGTCTCTGAGAGGCCACCATAGCCGTCACCGGCAAATATGTTTTGACCATCTTTTGCCAGAGACATGTGAACGTGCATACCTGAGCCATTGTCACCTACAATTGGCTTGGGCATGAAGGTCGCCGTTTTGCCATAGATGTGAGCGATGTTGTGAATAGCGTATTTGTGGATTTGAACTTCATCCGCCTTGTTAACCAGCGTATTGAATGCAACACCGATTTCACACTGGCCAGCCGTAGCAACTTCGTGGTGGTGTACTTCAATTTCCAGACCCATCTGCCCCATGGTTTCACACATGGCGGCACGAATGTCGTGCAGTGCATCAACCGGGGGTACTGGGAAATAACCGCCTTTCACACTGGGGCGATGGCCGATGTTGCCATCTTCAAATACCTTTTCAGAGTTCCACTCGGCCTCCTCGGAGTCAATCTTTACAAAGCTGCCGCTCATGCTGGAACCCCAGCGTACATCGTCAAGAATGAAAAACTCTGGCTCAGGGCCAAAGTATGCCGCATCGGCGATGCCGGTGGACTTCAGGTAGGCTTCTGCACGCTTGGCGACTGAGCGTGGGTCACGCTCGTAGCCTTGCATGGTAGTGGGCTCAACGATGTCACAACGAAGGATCAGGGTTGACTCTTCAAAGAAGGGGTCCATTACTGCGGTTGAGCAGTCAGGCATTAAAATCATGTCAGATTCATTGATGCCTTTCCAGCCTGCGATAGACGAGCCATCAAACATGTTGCCAGCCAGCAGAGACTCTTCATCGATAGTGCTGGCAGGGAAGGTAACATGTTGCTCCTTGCCGCGGGTGTCAGTGAAGCGGAAATCAACGTATTTAACATCGTTTTCCTTGATCATATCTAGGACGATACTTGCAGACATTCTGTTCCTCCAGAAGGGTTGTTAAATTTTCAAGTGTAATTATTGAGGAAGCTCTGAATAAGCCATGATTAATCTCAGCTTAGCTTAAATCCAACCCGAGTTATTCAGAGTGCTTCCTTGAGTATAAATCTTTTTGAAGCAGGATGTGCGCCAAAAAAATTAGCCTTAAATATCAATCTCTTTCATCAAAATCACGCTGGCTCAACCTATCTCGCATCATAATGGTGCGTACCTGGCGCTGTCATAGTGCACCCTGGCGGTCGATAATAACACGGGCACCCGAGCACACTTGCGCGGCGATTTGTGAAAAAATGTTGATTCACTGTAAAGCTATCTTGGATATTTGCCAAGAATTTTAATGGAAGAGTGACATCAATCGCTCTTTTGCTATTAAAATAATGCTACTGGGGCGGGAAATATGAGGGGTGCCCGGGTTAATGGCTAACCGTTTTTGAAAAAACATGAATAACCGCTACACCCGAAATAATTAAGCCGATACCGACTATCGCCGGAGTATCTGGGTATTTGTTTATAGAGCAATGCAGCCACAATGGCGATGAGAACAATACCAACCCTGACAAAACAGCATATGTGATACTAATTGGCATTGTTCTTAGCACCCGCGTCATAACGCAATGGCCAGCCACCATCACTGCGCGGGAGCATGGGGGCAAAAAAACTCTATCGCTCTATAACTTCACAGGGGCATCAGTGCATTGTCGTTGCTCCCTCACTGATTCCCACATCTTGGGGGTCAGAGTAAAACAGGAGCCAACACCAGCTCCTGTTTTACTCTGACCCCGCTGAAATGTGAAAAAACGGCGCACCCCTCTCAAGGGTTATGCGCCGTTTTTAGTGTCACAAGGTGAAAAATGCTTATTTAGCGTTCTTTTCACCTTCGATGCCTGCCAGAATCTCTTCACGAGCGGCAGCAACATCTTCCCACCCCTGAATATTGACCCATTTGCCTTTTTCCAGCGCCTTGTAGTGCTCGAAGAAGTGTACGATCTGGTCTTTCAATAACTGATCCACATCATCAATATCATTAATATCGTTATACAGAGGTGTTAGCTTGGAGACAGGTACCGCTAGTACTTTTGCATCAACACCACCATCATCTTCCATTTTCAGAACACCCACTGGGCGTACACGAATAACAGAACCGATCGCCAGTGAGTGCGGTGCCATCACTAATACGTCAACCGGATCGCCGTCGCCTGCTAGGGTGTGCGGCATGAAGCCGTAGTTGACAGGGTAGAACATGCAGGTGGCCATGAAGCGGTCAACCAGTACCGCGCCGGAGTCTTTATCTATTTCATATTTGATCGGGTCTGCGTTGGCGGGTATTTCGATAATAACATTGATGTCATTGGGTACGTCTTTACCTGCGGAGAGATTGTTGATGTTCATTCTACATTCCTTATTAGCTGGGCCGAGAGCCAGATTGACGATATTTAAAACTGTGATTTGTGCGCGGATTATACGGCAGATTGATCAATCAATAAACACCTTGAGGTGAACCCGCTATAAGGCGTTCGCTTACCGTTTCTCTTGTAGGCGAGCTTTGATCATCAGTGTCTCTAAGCGGCGGATATGTGATTCAACATCCGCCAAAACGGTTACCAGCTTCTGTCGCTCGTAGATCTCTTCTAAGTTCTCTCTTATCAGGTCGGCCAATCTATTCAACGTGGTGTAATCTTTTTCTGTGTAGGCACCTTTGTACTTATTCAGCAATTGAATCGCGCCAATCACTCTTTTCTGCTCCTGATCAAACACTGGCACACAGAGTATATTGCTGGTGATAAATCCGGTTTTCATGCCCGCGACATTATGCTCACCCACCTGCCCCTCAAGGTCTCTTACCTCAGACGACTCTCCACTTTTGATAACACGCCCTACAATGGAGCCATCCAGTGAGGCAAACAGTGCGCGCTCTTCAAGATGAGTGCCACTTACCATCCAGACTTTTTTGTTATCCGGATTTACTAGGAACACCCCGCAACGCTCAACCTGTAGGCTGGCGGGAAGAATTTCACTAATGAACTGGAGCATATCCTTGTTTCCGACCTGCTCCCAATGCTTGGAGAGCGCCACCTGCCGTTTACGGAACGCAATCAGTTTTTCGGTAATTTCATCAGCCGTCATACCTTCCATCCTTGCTTATAGCCTTAACCTGCGAGTCGCTCTAGGATGCGAAAGCCTGCCACATAGGTGCCAATCGCTGAGCCGAGCGTACTCAGCAGAAATACCAGTAGAATCCGTGTTACCCGATTTTTCCACCACCCTTTTAAGTGGACAGTATCGCGACGAATAGCGCTAAAATCGGCAACTGTCGGTTTACGGATCCATGTCTCTACTGCGGCAGTTACCATACCTGCGCCAATGGTTGGGTTTAGCGAGGTGAGTGGTGCGGCCACAAAAGCGGTGAGCACGGTCAGTGGGTGCGCCCCGGCAATCAGCGCACCTAGCGCCGAAAGGCCGCCGTTAATCAATACCCAATCCATGACCAGTTGCCAACCTAACTCGCTATTACGGCTAAAGCCGATGGCAAAACCTGTCAGTACTAGCGCTACGATCAGCCAGGGGATAAGCTTTGGCCATTTGCTGGGTGTGGGTAGTTTCTCTAGCTGCTCAATCTCAACTGTGGGGTTTCGCTCTAGCTGGCCAAGATAGTTTTCGATCCCTTTCAGGTGACCCGCACCTAACACGGCTAACAGGTGCTTATGCTCCCCGGCTTCCATCTCTTGACGGATGCGCGCCGCCATATAGCGATCACGCTCATCAATTAACGGGATAAACATCTCTCGGGACTGCTCGGCAAATTGACTAAAGCTGGACTCCAGCATATCGCCCTCTTTGAGCCGCTCAACCTCCTCTTCGGTCACCTTCTCCTTGGTAACCACACTACCGATCAGGCCACTGATCAGATTCATCCGTTTCCACCATGGAATGTTGCTATATACCCGTTTTAAAGTGACACCGATTTCACGATCAATCAACAGCACCGGAAGATGGGACTCTCCCGCCCTGTTCACCGCCATACGCATCTCAGCACCCGGTTCGATTCCAAACTGATCAGCCAGGCGTTGCTGGTAAGCACCCAGTGCCAATGAAGCGGCCACCATGGTCGCCTTGCCCTCTTTGATCACCTGAAATAGGTCCATTTTCGCCAAACTATCAGGGTTTGATATCGCCTGGTGGCGACTGGGGCAAAGCTCAACAGCCACCGCATCGTAGTCACCGGTAGCCAGCATCTTTTCGACTTGTTCGGCGCTTGCTTTAGAGACGTGAGCTGTTCCCAGCAGGGTTACCTTGTGGCCATTAAGCTCGAGCGTAACCACCAGGCCATCTTGCGCGATGCGATCGCTCGGGTCATTTTCTACTGCTTGGTTCATCAATCTACCAATATCCAATCATTAAATATGGCGAAGACTATAACAGGAAGCTATGGGGAGTTCATCATCACGAAAAAACCAAGACTGCCCGGAAGGGTACTCTTAGAAGGGAGGTACTTCGATGATCCCCCGGTTTCGACATCACATCAAAAAGCTTTAGACAGTAACCTACAAAATATAGGTAATTATCAATACCGGTGCTGTGCTAACGCACCCATCACACTGAAAGCTCATCTAAGTTGCTTCTATTTCCGTTATTTCCTCACAAAACTTGTAATTCACCAGTGCTAGTTGACATAATCAGCGGGTATCCGTGGCGGATCGCCTAGCTTGATAACAAGGCGCTGAATAAATCTGGTTGAACTTCGGCCAACCTAAAACAACCACAGCTTAATCAGAGCCGCCTTAAGGCACCCTTAACCCGCCAATTAACATGAACGAGAGCAATGCTCTCTGCAACATTGCCTAAGGAGGCAGCTTAATTATGAGAATCGTACTGCTAGGTGCACCTGGATCAGGTAAAGGTACTCAAGCCCAAAAGCTAATCGAGAAGTATCATGTTCCACAAATCTCCACTGGCGATCTGTTGCGGGCTGCGGTTGCCTCTGGCAGTGATCTCGGCAAAAAAGCCAAAAAGTTCATGGATGAAGGAGAGTTGGTAACCGATGAGCTGGTACTGGGAATGATCGAGGAGCGGTTGGCTCAAGATGATACAAAAAACGGTTATATTCTTGATGGCTTTCCCCGCAATATTCCCCAGGCTAAAGCACTGGACAAGCTACTGAGCAAGCTAAAGAAGCCTCTGGATGGTGCGGTGTTGATTGATGTCGATTTTGACGTGCTACTTAAGCGCATTACCGGGCGACGAACCTGTGATTCATGTGGCCAGGTCTATAACATCTACTCCTCTCCGCCGAGCAAAGAGGGAGCGTGCGATAAGTGTGATGGTACGCTACAGCACCGCTCCGATGACAATGAGGAGACCATCGGCAGTCGCCTGAAAGTTTACCAAGAGCAGACCTGTCCACTGATCGACTATTACAGCGAGCAGTCTATTTTGCGCAAGATCAAGGGCACCGGCGATATTGAAGATATTTTCAAGCGTGTTTGCAGTGCAATCGACCTACTAAGCAAATAAAATCAACCTCCTAGAGTGATTTTGTTGTAACCAATTATATATAAGGCGGCTATTGTGCGAAAACAGACCGGATTAGGGCAATTTCCAGGGGTGCGTATGCGTCGCATGCGCCGTGACAGCTTTTCACGTCGATTGATGCGTGAATCCCACCTCACCACGGATGATCTCATCTATCCCATGTTTATTCTTGAGGGTGAGAATCAGCGCGAAGCGATCCCATCAATGCCTGGCGTTGAGCGGATCAGTATCGATCTGTTACTAAAAGAGGCGGAACAGCTGGTAGCCTTGGGTATTCCCATGGTGGCGCTGTTCCCTGTCACCCCCACCGCTATAAAAACTGAAGATGCTCGCGAAGCATACAACTCAGATGGCTTGGCACAACGTGCGGTGCGGGCGCTAAAAAAGAGCTTCCCTGAGCTGGGGGTCATGACCGATGTGGCGTTAGACCCTTTTACCACACACGGGCAGGATGGTTTGATTGATGAGAGCGGCTATGTCCTCAATGATGAAACCGTTGAGGTGCTGGTCAAACAAGCGCTCTCCCATGCAAAAGCTGGCGCTGACGTGGTCGCCCCCTCCGATATGATGGATGGCCGTATCGGTGCTATTCGTGAAGCATTGGAGTCTTACAACTATATCCATACCCGCATAATGGGCTACTCCGCTAAATATGCCTCCAGCTTCTATGGTCCATTCCGTGATGCGGTGGGATCATCTGCCAACTTGGGAAGTGGCAACAAATTTACCTACCAAATGGACCCCGCTAACAGCGATGAAGCACTTTGGGAAGTGGCTATGGATATTGAGGAGGGAGCCGACATGGTGATGGTTAAGCCCGGCATGCCTTATCTCGATATTGTTCGCCGCGTAAAAGATCAGTTTGGTGTTCCCACTTATGCCTATCAAGTGAGTGGCGAATACGCAATGATTATGGCCGCCAGCCAAAATGGTTGGCTAGATGAACGCGCCGTCATTATGGAATCACTGCTCTGCTTCAAACGTGCGGGGGCTGATGGCATTCTCAGCTACTTCGCAAAACAGGTTGCGCAGTGGCTCAACGAACCGCAGCAAAAATCATGAGCGACCCCTTTGATTTTGATAAAGCACCGGATGAATATGGCGTGATGGGCAACCCGATTGCCCACAGCAAATCTCCACAGATTCATGCCGCCTTTGCCAAGCAGACACGCCAGCGCATGCAGTACAACGCTCTGCTAGTCGACCTTGGCGGGTTTCCGCAAGCGGTTGGCAATTTTCAGGCAAATGGTGGCAAGGGCGTTAATGTCACCGTGCCCTTTAAACAAGAGGCGTGGCGATTAGCCGATGAGATGAGCGAACGTGCACAGCTGGCAGGCGCGGTGAATACACTGATTTTTAGTGATAACAATCTCATTATTGGTGATAACACCGACGGTGTGGGCCTATTGCGGGATATACAACAAAACCATAAAATTGAGCTGAAAGATAAACGCATTCTGGTATTAGGTGCTGGCGGTGCCGCACGGGGCGTTATGCTGCCCCTATTAGAAGCAAAGCCTGAAAAACTGGTGATTGCAAATCGCACCGTGGAGCGCGCAATCACACTCGCGGAACTCTTCAACCCATATGGTGCAGTAGAAGCCGCCTCCTATCAGGAGTTATCGGGCAGACAATTTGAGCTGGTTATCAATGCCACCTCCGCCAGCCTTCAAGGCGAACTGCCACCATTGCCGGATGATCTGCTCGCCGCTGAGAGCGCTTGTTACGACATGATGTATGGTGCCGAACCTACGCCATTTCTTCGTTGGGCTGAACGCCATAACTGCCAGAAAAGGGTGGATGGATTAGGCATGTTGGTAGAGCAAGCAGCCGAGTCATTCATGCTATGGCGTGGCATACACCCCGAAACCACAGCGCTTATTGAGCAGATGAGATTACACTCATAATCTCTCTATTCAAATCGATTATTCAGGGGCTTTACCATGTTCAACGCCAATACTGATGAGGTCATCTACCTCTCTCGTAGCGATACCGACAGCCCGCTGGCAAGTTACGCTCTTAATGCGTTTGAATTAGATGGAGAGCACTGGCCGAGTGCTGAACACTACTACCAGGGCAGCAAATTTGAAGATAAAACGCTGCGTGATCAGATAATTAACGCCGACACCGCCCACCTCGCCTATAAAATCGCCCGTAAAAACAGTCAATATGCGCGTCAAGATTGGAAAAAAATAAGAAAATTAATCATGACTCGCGGCCTCTATATTATGTTTAAAACCCACCCACCCGCCGCAGACAAGCTTCTCTCAACCAGAGACATCAAACTTATTGAGAACAGCCAGTACGACTACTATTGGGGCTGTGGCCGCGACCTACGGGGTGACAACACCTATGGCCATGTTTTGATGGGCATTCGTAGCAAGCTAAGAGAGCAGTAAAACAGTCACAAAGTAACCCTGCACGCATAAAAAAAGGGACGCAAATGCGTCCCTTTTCAGATCACCGATTAACTATTTTCTACTTGGTGTAGAAGTCAATCATGGTCTCGAGAGACTTGGCGGTAATCTTTGCAGCATGACCTGCAGCACCAAATGACTCATAACGATCTTTACAGATTTGAGACATCGCTTCAGTCGACGCTTTGAACGCTTTGCGTGGATCAAAGTTAGACTTGTTCTCTTCCAGATGGCGACGGATCGCACCCGTAGAAGCCATACGCAAATCAGTGTCGATATTAACTTTGCGGACACCTGTCTTGATCCCTTCAATAATCTCTTCAACCGGCACACCATAAGTTTGTGGCATCTCACCACCGTACTGATTAATGATTTCCAACCACTCCTGAGGCACAGAAGAGGAGCCGTGCATAACCAAGTGGGTGTTAGGAATAACCGCATGAATCTCTGCAATACGGTCAATTCGCAAAACATCACCGGTAGGCTTGCTTGAGAATTTATAGGCACCGTGTGAGGTACCAATGGCGATTGCCAAGGCATCACAACCGGTTTGCTCAACAAAATCTTTCGCCTCTTGAGGATCGGTCAGCAGCATATCCAGATCAAGCTTGCCTTCTGCTCCATGCCCATCCTCTTCGCCCATCTCACCGGTTTCCAGTGAACCCAAGCAACCCAGCTCACCTTCAACTGAAACACCACAGGCATGTGCCAGTTCAGCGACCTGCTTTGTCACTGCAACGTTGTATTCAAAAGATGAAGGAGTTTTGCCATCAGCCTCCAGTGAGCCATCCATCATGACTGAGGTGAAGCCCGACTGGATAGAGCGGAAGCAGACATCCGGTGACGCACCATGATCCTGATGCATACAGACTGGAATGTGTGGATACATCTCAACCGCTGCAGTGATCAAGTGACGCAGAAAAGCTTCACCCGCGTAGGAGCGTGCGCCAGCTGATCCCTGCATAATAACCGGAGCATTAACCGCATCCGCTGCCTGCATGATGGCGTGCACCTGCTCCATATTGTTGACGTTAAACGCGGGCAGACCGTAATCATTCTCGGCCGCATGATCCAGCAGCTGGCGCATTGTAATAAGAGCCATTATTATCTCCTCAATTAATTAATATTGTTCATGGGTGTGAGTAGACACTCACACCAAAGTCTATTTATTCGGGGTCTACCATCTCGCCAACTTTGACAATTTTCATGGCATTGGTTCCACCCAAAACGCCCATCATGTCACCCTTGGTCAGTATCACAAGATCACCGTTACGAACCGCGCCACGACGGCGTAGCTCTTCAACGGCATCTAGGTTAACCGCTGCATGGTCTCGTTTTTCGGTTTCAAAGCTGACCGGATAGACACCGCGATAGAGGGTCACTTTGCGGCGTGTTTCTACTTTGGATGTCATAGCATAGATGGGTATGCCCGAGCTAATGCGTGACATCCACAGTGGTGTGGAACCCGATTCGGTCAGTGCTGCAATGGCCTTTACACCTAAGTGGTTGGCGGCATACATGGTCGAAAGCGCAATCGCCTCATCAATGCGCTCAAACTTGGTATTGATGCGGTGATCAGACTCTTTAACTGAAGTCTGCTTCTCGGCCTCGCGGCAGATACGGTCCATCGCTGCAATCGCAAGGTGGGGGAATTTTCCAGCGGCTGTTTCAGCAGAGAGCATGACCGCGTCCGTTCCATCAAAAACCGCATTAGCAACATCAAAGACTTCGGCACGTGTTGGAATGTGATTTTCAATCATCGACTCCATCATCTGGGTAGCCGTAATCACAACCTTATTCATCGCCCGCGATTTTTTGATTAACGCTTTCTGCACCGGTGGCAGTGCCGCATCGCCAATCTCGACACCTAGATCACCCCGGGCAACCATGATCACGTCAGAGGCTTCAATAATGCCCTCGATCACACCGGGAAGAATCGCTTCAGCGCGCTCTATTTTAGCAACCAGCGCACCGTGCCCACCCGCTTCGGTAAACAGCTTGCGAGCGTTAATCATATCCTCTGCACAACGCGGAAATGAGACGGCAAGATAGTCCGCTTTAATCAACGCTGCGGTCTTGATATCTTCCATATCTTTTTCAGTCAAGGCAGATGCAGAGAGGCCGCCACCCTGCAAGTTGATACCTTTACGGTCAGAGAGATAACCCCCCATTTTCACTTGGCACTTAACGGCACCCCCTTTGACTTCATCAACCCAGAAAACCAGGCGACCATCATCAAGCAGTAGGGTATCACCTCGTTTTACGTCGTTAACCAAGTCCTTGTAAGCAATGCCTACACGCTCCTGATCGCCATCGTCACTACCCAAGGCACCGTCTAAAATGAAGGTATCGCCTTCATTCAGGAAGATTTTTCCATCACGAAAGCGTTCAATACGAATTTTGGGGCCTTGCAAATCTGCAAGCACACCCACCTGACGACCATGCGCACGGGCCCGATTACGGACACGCTCAGCGCGCTCCTGATGTTCGGCAGCGGTGCCATGTGAAAAGTTCAGGCGCACCACATCGACACCCGCTTCGATGATTTTATCAATCATCTTGGGGTCATCAGTGGCAGGGCCAAGTGTCGCAACGATCTTTGTTCTTCTTAACAAGAGTAGAGCTCCAAGAGTCTATCGATTATAACATTCAAGCCCCTTGCCTATTTGAGTGAGGCAAGAGGGGATATTTTTATTAGCCGTTTGCACGCGCTTCCAGAATAGCCACCGCAGGCAGTTCTTTGCCTTCAAGGAACTCCAAAAATGCACCACCACCGGTAGAGATATAAGATATCTTATCAGCGATATCATACTTATCAACCGCCGCCAGTGTGTCGCCACCCCCGGCAATTGAAAATGCGGGTGATTCTGCAATCGCCATGGCAATCGCTTTAGTGCCCTCACCGAACTGATCAAACTCAAACACGCCGACCGGGCCATTCCAGACGATTGTTCCCGCCGACTTAATCACCTCAGCTAAAGCGGCCGCGCTCTCAGGACCAATATCAAAAATCATATCGTCATCGAGAACCTCAGTGGCCGGCTTCAATGTTGCCTCTGCATCTTCAGCAAATTTCTTGGCGCAAACCACGTCGCTAGGAACAGGAATATCACCACCGCGTGACTTGGCATCTGCGGTCAATTTTTCACAGGTACCGATCAGATCCGCCTCATACAGAGATTTGCCCACGTTGTGGCCTGCCGCTGCAATAAAAGTATTGGCAATGCCACCACCGACGATCAGTTGATCAACCACCTTTGAGAGGGAGTCAAGCACGGTCAATTTAGTCGAAACCTTAGAGCCGCCCACAATGGCAACCATGGGGCGCGCTGGATTATCCAACGCCTTGCCCAAGGCTTCCAGCTCACCCGCCAACAGCGGGCCAGCACACGCGACTGGCGCAAATTTGGCAACACCGTGAGTAGAGCCTTGTGCACGATGAGCGGTACCAAAAGCATCCATTACAAACACATCACAGAGCGCTGCATACTGCTTGGCCAATGCGTCTTGGTTGCTTTTTTCACCGCTATTGAAGCGAACATTTTCCAGAATGGCCACTTCTCCAGCAGCCACTTCAACGCCCGCCAGATAATCCTTAATGACCTTAACCTCTTTACCCAACAGATCCGCCATGTGCGCAGCGACGGGCGCTAGAGAGAACTCTTCACTGTATTCGCCCTCTGTTGGACGACCCAGGTGAGACATGATCATAACCGCAGCACCTGCTTCCAGCGCCTTTTGTACGGTAGGTAGCGAAGCGCGAATACGCGCATCGGATGTTACCTTGCCATCTTTAACCGGCACATTCAGATCCTGGCGAATCAATACGCGCTTACCAGACAAGTCAAGATCGGTCATTTTAATTACGGACATGGGCATCCCTCTACGATTATTTTATTTAAAAGAAATTTGCTGATGTTTAACACCTCAACAAATTTCTCTTGATTGATGTGGCAGCCGAGCATGAAAATTCATGCCCGGCCCAAAACAACTAAGGGATCTTAGTTAGCCGCAACGTGACGTACAAAACGCATCATGTTACAGGTGTAGCCATACTCATTGTCATACCAAGCAACCAGCTTAACAAACGTACCATCCAGCGCAATACCCGCGCCTGAATCAAAGATGGATGAGTAACCGATGCCACGGAAGTCAGTAGAGACTACTTTTTCATCGGTGTAAGCCAGTGTCTCACCAATGCCTGGCGCTTCAGAAGCAGCTTTAACGACAGCGCAAATCTCATCGTAGGAGGCGCTTTTGTCCAGCTCTACTGTCAAATCTACAACTGAAACATCGGAAGTCGGCACGCGGAAAGCCATACCGGTCAGCTTACCATTCAGCTCAGGCAGAACAACACCCACTGCTTTAGCCGCACCGGTTGATGAAGGAATGATATTCTCCAGAATACCACGGCCACCGCGCCAATCTTTCATTGAAGGACCATCAACCGTCTTCTGAGTCGCGGTTGCTGCGTGTACAGTTGTCATTAAACCACGCTTGATGCCAAAGTTATCATTGATAACTTTCGCCAATGGAGCCAGACAGTTAGTGGTACATGAAGCCGCTGAGCTGATCACTTCGCCAGCATATTTATCGTGATTTACACCGTAGACAAACATTGGGGTTGCGTCTTTAGAAGGTGCTGATTGAACAACCTTCTTGGCACCCGCATCAATATGCGCCTGACAGCTCTCTTCGGTCAGGAAGAAACCGGTACACTCCAGAATAATATCGGCACCAATCTCATCCCATTTCAGATCAGCGGGGTTGCGCTCAGCCGTCAGGCGAATGCGCTTACCATTAACGATCAAGTCACCGTTATCAACCGAAACATCGCCATCAAATCGACCATGTACTGAATCAAACTTAAGCATGTATGCTAAATATTCAGCATCTAGCAGGTCATTAATACCTACAATTTCCATATCAGAGAACTCTTGAGCAACCGCACGAAAAGCCATACGCCCGATACGCCCAAAACCATTAATACCAATTTTAATAGTCATTTTCTAACTCCTGAAATTTACCGAACCTGACGTGAGCCAGGCCTGAATAGTTACAAATTATTTACCTAAAACCTTGTTTGCGGTGGCAACAATGTTTTCTACGGTGAAACCAAATTGCTTGAACAGCTCACCCGCAGGAGCCGACTCACCAAAGGTTGTCATGCAAACAACACCACCTTCGAGGCCAACATATTTGTACCAAGATTGATCAACACCCGCTTCAATCGCAACGCGCTTAACACCCGGGATCAACACTGAGTCTTTATAGGCTTGATCTTGTGCGTCATAGGCACAGGTTGACGGCATCGAAACCACGCGGACATTTGCATCCATCGCTTCTGCCGCTTCAACGGTCAAGCCAACTTCTGAACCTGTAGAGATAAAGATAATATCTGGCGTACCCGCACAATCTTTCAGCACATAACCACCCTTTTCAATGTTCGCAACCTGCTCGGCAGTACGCGGCATGGGTGTCAGCGTTTGACGAGAAAATACCAGCGCTGTGGGTGCATCACCACGCATCATCGCCACTTTCCAGGAGACGGCAGATTCGACCGCATCACAACCGCGCCATGTTTGGAAGCCGGGGATAACACGCATAGTGGCCAGCTGCTCAACCGGCTGATGAGTCGGGCCATCTTCACCTAAACCAATCGAGTCATGGGTGTAGACGTAGATTGTGCCAATCTTCATCAATGCCGACATGCGCAACGCATTACGCATAAACTCCATAAACATGAAGAAGGTTGCACCATAAACCTTGAAGCCGCCATGGAGAACCATGCCGTTCATCATGTGTGCCATACCAAACTCACGAACACCCCAAGAGATGTAGTTACCATCTGCATTTTCAGCATTCACCTTGACGGTACCCGACCAGTTAGTCAGGTTGGAGCCGGTCAAATCGGCAGAGCCACCAAACATCTCTGGCAGTAGCGGACCCATGGCCTCAATTGCATTTTGTGATGCTTTGCGTGAAGCGATGCTAGGCATTTCATCTTGTGTCTTGGCAATGAATTGATCCATCTCAACCGCAAAGTTAGCGGGAAGCTCTCCTGACATGCGACGAACAAATTCTGCCGCTTCAGCAGGAAATGCAGCTTTATACGCTGCGAACTTCTCATTCCACGCCGCTTCATCCGTTGCGCCCTGCTCTTTGTGATCCCAGCCTGCGTAGATATCTGATGGAATTTCAAATGGCTCAGCCGTCCAGCCCAGCTCTTTACGAACCAGAGCAATCTCATCGTGACCCAGTGCTGCGCCGTGACAGTCGTGAGTGCCGCTCATATTCGGTGAACCAAAACCGATAACCGTGCGAGTACAGATTAGGGTTGGCTTATCTGTAACCGATTTTGCCTCAACAATAGCGGCATTGATCGCTTGTGGATCATGTCCATCAACATTTGGAATAACATGCCAGTCATACGACTTGAAACGACCCGGAACACCCTTCTCCATCCAATCACCGATGTGACCATCAATAGAGATATCGTTGTCATCCCAAAATGCGATCAACTTGCCCAGTCCTAAAGTACCGGCCATGGCGCATGATTCGTGGGAGAGGCCTTCCATCAAACAACCATCACCCATAAAGGCGTAGGTGTGGTGATCAACAATCTCATGACCTGGCTTGTTAAATTGTGCCGCCAGAGTGCGCTCAGCAATCGCCATGCCTACGGCATTGGTAATGCCCTGACCCAGTGGGCCGGTGGTGGTTTCAATGCCATCGGCATAGCCATACTCGGGATGCCCTGCGGTTTTTGCATGCAGCTGGCGGAAGCTTTTAATATCTTCCATGCTCAGCTCAAAGCCTGCTAGGTGAAGTAGAGAGTAGATCAGCATGGAGCCGTGGCCGTTTGAAAGCACGAAACGATCCCGATCTGCCCACTTTGCGTTGGTCGGGTTGAATTTCATGTGGCTGTTCCACAAGACTTCAGCGATATCGGCCATACCCATCGGTGCACCCGGGTGACCCGAATTTGCTTTCTGAACAGCGTCCATACTTAACGCACGGATTGCATTGGCTAATTCTCTACGTGATGGCATTAAAGCCTCCCTAAAAAGTTTTAGTGAAAAATATCGTAAATAGTTACAAAATATCTACATTTGACCAGACTGTCGTCACGGGTAACCAATGACCACATCCAACCCATAAATAGTGACGGGCTAAGTGGAGAACCACTCCCCATCGATAACTGACATGAATGGTTAACCTGGGCGTATGGTTTTGCCGCAATGGCTGCCCCAAGCAAATTTTGAGAGACGATTCTCCAACAAAAGTGGGCTTTGAGCAAGACCCAAAGCCCCTAAGAAACAACGAAAGGCAAATAAATCAGACGGTTAACATTACCATAAAGCAAAAATGCTTATCTAAATTGGGCGTTTTTTACTCACTTTTCCACTTAATCGAGCAACCCATGCTAGGCACTTGCTCTGCGGGACCACGACCTGTTTCTGCCACTTCCTTCATCCCCAAAAACAGATCTCGACGCACGTCACCCTCCGCCGTCTCCTTGCGGCTGGCATCCAACCGGCCTCGGTATTGCAGCTCGAGTTTACCGTTATAACCGAAGAAATCCGGGGTGCAAACAGCGCCATACGCTCTAGCAACAGCCTGCGTCTCATCGATCAGATAGGGAAAGCTGAAACCAAACTCGTCAGAGATTTTTTTCATATTCTCAAAAGAGTCCTCTTCATTCAAAGAGGGGTCATTGGACATAATGGCTACCGAATTCACCCCCAGCGCCTTCAGCTCATTGGTATCACGCACAATCCGCTCACGAATCGACTTTACATAAGGGCAGTGATTACAGATAAACATCACCAGCAAACCCTTTGGCCCCGCACACTCTGCTAGGCTCCAGTTTTTACCATCCACACCAGGCAGTGAAAAATCAACTGCCGCTTTACCAAATTCGCAAACAGGGGTCTCTAGGCTAACCATAACTCTCTCCCAATGTGATTTCCTAAAAGTCTCTGCGCAACAATACCTCTACCACCCAAGACAAAGAGCAGTTAACGTGCACTAGGGAAGCTCTGATCAAGCCATGAATGTTTTATGCTCAGCCTAAATTCATCCAGACTTAATCAGAGATTCCTTGAAGAGCTCTCCAAAAATTTTTTGGCATTATATTATGAGTTCACAAAAAACTAAAGCGACGAATAACCCCGCAATGGCTATCACTGATTAAGCGTAAGTGTGTATTAGAGAGGGGTAAGCTGCAATTTAGCTGTCTACATTAACTGCGTAGCTGTTTGGGTTGACTAGGAAACAAAAAATACCGCATCAGTGATTACGGGCGGTAGGGGGCGTTCCTTTAGGAAGCTCTGATTAAGTCTGGATGAATTTAGGCCGAGAGGAAATTACTCTCATTTGTTCCGAAATGCGCAGTAATAGTTGTTCTTATTGGCGCAATTTTCGGGATAGATGAGGGTGATTTCAGCCAGCATAAAACATTCATGGCTTGATCAGAGTTTCCTTTACGAACTATAAACTTCACGTAGCTGCTCTCTCAAGCGCCGTTGCTCATTTACCCATTCAATATCGCGCCAGCGACTGATGGGTTTCATTTTTGCACTGCTTGTTTTCGTATGAA
>Ga0256839_1001163_pt1 | contig 32595 bp, 39 predicted proteins | sample 354166metaG_FD_185968 | JGI IMG/M metagenome (GOLD analysis project Ga0256839, IMG submission 185968) | Hydrothermal vent microbial communities from Mid Atlantic Ridge, Atlantic Ocean - 354-166 | ecosystem: Environmental > Aquatic > Marine > Hydrothermal vents | place: Atlantic Ocean: Mid... | reverse complement strand
CCGTAAAAAAGAGGCACTGCATAACATCGCCCTTTTTCTCTCGTATATGGAACATTCTAACAGCTTCATCATTGTTCGAGTGAACCCTTTAGATGAAGGTGGTGCTGAAGAGATAACTTTTTTAAATAATTTTTCCTTTGATGCAGTACGTGTGGCTAAAGTAAAAACACAAACCCAAATAGCCCAAGCACTTACATTGCTAAGCAAGGAGAAAGAACTACACATTTCACTAGAAACCAAAGAAGCGTTTGAAAATCTAAGCTCCCTACGCATAGACCCACGTCTTACTACTGCAAACTTAGGCATCTTAGACCTACTCACCTCTCTTGGTTTACCACAGTCCATCGTAACAGAGGGTAATCCTACCATCGACTATATACTCTCTAAGTTTTTAGTAGATGCAAAGACAGCGGGCATACACCCTATCAGTTTTATGTACCAAGAGTATCACAACACAGAGACATTTAGAGCATGGTGTGAACATGAGAAGATGATGGGCTTTACTTCTAAAGCCTGTATGGGACCAAAGCAAGTCAGTATTGCAAATGATATTTTTAGTATTAATAAATATGATATTGTTAGAGCACTGTATATTAAAGAACGTTTTGAGATACATGCTGCTAAAGGAAATAATGGCTTTATGGATGACACCTATGGTTTTATAGATGAACCAATCTATAGAGATGCACTATTGATACTAAATAATATACAAGGATAAGCATTGAAATATATTAAACTACTTTTGTTAGTAACCCTACTTCCCTCTTTCATATTTTCGAATGATGATAGACCTCCCGTACCATATGATTTTCTAGCGAAAAAAGAGGTAAAAAACTTTGTTAATATGATGGTAAATAAATACCATTTTAAACGAACTTATGTCACTTCTGTACTGAAGTCTGCTAAACTCGACCGTGATACACTGGCTCGATATACTGGGAGGTTTAAAAAAAATACCACTGTAGGTACTTGGGAACGCTTTAAACTTCATGTTGTTAATGATAAAACATTTAAAGAAGCAAGATCTTTTAAAAAAAAATACAAAAGAACCCTTAAACGAGCTGAAAAAACCTACAAGGTTGATATGAACTACATTGTAGGTTTTTTAGGTGTAGAGAGCCGTTTTGGTACGTTCATGGGTGACTATAATACACTGGATGCCCTTGCTACTCTAGCCTTCCATCCTAACCGTATGAAAAAACTCTTCAAATCCGAAATCAAACATCTTTTTTTGTTTGCCAGAGAAAAGGGTTATAACATTCGTACACTGGAAGGTTCATTTGCTGGAGCGATGGGTTGCGTACAACAACTCCCCTCTGTAGCACGAAAATTTAACTACGATTTTGATGGAGATGGGGCAAGTGTATGGGACATAGAGGACTGTATAGGGAGCATAGCAAAATTTATGCATCATAATAACTGGAAAAATGGCAGAGTGGTAGCAGTTCCTACCAGTTTTAAGGGTAAACGTTTTACTAGACTTAAAACAAGTCATAGACGCACAATACCATTACGTACCATATTAAAACATGGTATTAAACCCCTAAAACCATTTCATGAACCCAAAGCATATCTACTTAAAAATCGCAACAAAACACATGATGATATTTGGCTAGGCGGGAAAAATTTTCGGGTACTTACACGATATAATAGCTCAACTTCTTATGGTATGGCCATACATCTCATTGCTCAAGCTGTTCAATGAAAATTTATGTTGTATATGAAGATAAAAAATCTCTCTTTGATAGGGCTTTATTGAAGTAATATCCCTGAAATATGTTACATCCTTGACTTACTAAATAGTCAAACTGTTTCTTATTTTCTACACCTTCAGCAACAACAGTGAGTTTAAAGAGTTTTGCGATTGAAAGTATAGCAGGTACCATCGTTTGATCCATATTACTTTCCATAAGATGAGTGACAAAAGATTTATCAATTTTTAATTCATCTATCGGAATTTCTCGAAGATGACTCAAAGATGAATATCCTGTACCAAAATCATCCATAGAAAAGCGAATACCCAAGGCTTTTATTTTATTCATAGTGCTAATAATTTTACCCACATCTTCAGCCAATACACTTTCTGTTACTTCAAAGAAAACTTTTTCTCTCACATTTTGAGAAAGGTAGGTATCGCACAGTATCTCAACTCTATCCGCAAAGGTATTGTCTAACAGTTGTTTCACACTGATATTGACTGAAAAATGCTGTATTAACATACCTTTTATGTGCCATTCTTTTAATGTCTGAAACGATTCTTCGAGAATAAAATACCCCAATCCTACAATAAGTCCTGTTTTTTCTGCAATAGGAATAAATACATCAGGTGCGATATATCCTTCGCCACTCTTCCACCGGACTAATACCTCACAACCAATCATCACCTTTTTTTCATTAAATAAGGGCTGATAATAGAGTTCTATATCTTTATCTTGTACTGCAAAATAGAGTTTTTGTTCAGTGTCATGTTCAAGTTGAACACGTTGAGATAACGTGTCACTAAATAATATAACACCATCCCTACCTATATGTTTGGCTTCATACATAGCAATATCTGCTTCTTTAATAAACTGGTTTGCATCCATAGATACACCCGTAATTTCTTTAATGCCAATACTTGCTGTCAGATACAATCGATGTTTACCTATACGATAAGGTTTTTTTAATATTTCTAGCAACATTTCTGCCACTTCATAAGAATCTTCTATACTATATTCATTGCTATTATGTTCTAGGCTTAGTAGCGTAAATTCATCACCACCAAAGCGTGCAATCACATGTGTTTCTTCGGCAAACTTCTCTATACGTCTTGCAACAGACTGAAGTACTTTATCTCCTATATCATGTCCCAATGAATCATTAATCGTTTTAAAGTGATCTAAATCTATCAACAAAAGGTATGCTACTTTTTTTGATTTTTCTAGTCTTAAAATAACTGTTTCCAAATAGCTTAAGAAATAACGCCTATTATACAATTTTGTCAACATATCATGTTTAGCCTGATAATCATTTTTCTGAATAAGTTTATACGTATTGTTTGAAGCATAAAAAAGTATCCCTAAAAAAACGATTGTAAACAATGAAAGTACATATCCATACCATGTATCAATCATAAAAAAGTATCCACTTAAAGGAAGTAAAATAACAAGCAAAACGGGTACAAATATTTTTCTATCTGTTACCAAAAGTGCAGAAGCAACCACAGATGTACCAAGTTGAGTAAAAATGACTATATAATGTAACTTACTTTCAACCTCTCCTGCATACATTAAAAAAAGAACTGTCCAAAGAGAGAAGTTAAGATAAAAATAAGCTTTTATCTCAGTATACCATCTTGTCAATACATCAGAATCTATAATCTTGTCATAGCGATAGTAGAGGCTAAGTCCCCATGCAGATGTAGCAAGAAGTAATACATACCAAATAAGAGCACCCATCACCATATTGTGCATCCAGGCAAGTATAACCAATACAATACCCGGCAAGAGGGAAAGTCCAATAATCAAAATTATTTGATTTTTAAAAAATTGATAATTTTTTTGTCGAATCATTCAGCATTATAGCATGAGATAATAGAAAAACGATATCGTTTTCTAAAAAATAAAACTATATTTTAAAAAATATTATTCTTCTACATCAGCTAAGGTCAATGCAAATAAAACATTCACACCACTTTGGGTTAAAACATTATAGGCTTCTTGTAAGGTAAGCCCTGTGGTAATAATATCATCTACTAATATAGCATCGATATTGGTTTTCCCCTTGTAAACAAACGCTCTTGAATACCATAAACGAAATTCCAATGATTTTCCTGAATATCGCACTTTATTTTTCGCCATCAATGCACTATGTAGTGGTTTCACATATTTTCTCTTCATACTTTGGGTAAGAAGAGCAACATGTGAATAACCACTTTTAACACTCTCATCAACCCCAATAATATAGACATCTTTTTTATAATTCTCTGCAAATTTTTTTATAAATGGTGTTACTGTTATCTTTGCCAATTCCCTGTAAATCCGATGCCCCTCTGGTTTATGTTTTGTAAGGAGTAAAGGTTCTAAAGTAGAATATTTAAAAAAACTCATCACTTCTAGGGTACCAACTTTACGCTTCGTAATTGTTGGAATAAACAGTTGTGTTTTACACATATTACAAAGAATTTGAAAACTAAAAGCTGCACATGAGAAACAACGCATTTATATCACTATTTTTTGTAGGGCTTCTAGCGCACCCATCGGTAATTCAATCTCAGCTCCAAAACTCTCTCTGGGATTAATCCGAATAAGAGGAATATTAAAACGTGTGGCAATTTGTTCAGAGGTATTTCTCACCGTAGGCACAGCAGTACCTGCCCCAATCTCGATGATAGCTAATTTTGCCCCTTCTTTTTCCAAAACTTCCATCCACTGACTTAAGCGTTCTCTTTGTCCATCTGTTCTAGCATATTCCCAGCTGTAGTCTCCAAACATAAGTATATTAGGTCTTGCTATAGCACCACAGTATGGACAGTTTGGCAGAGGCTCTTTGGCTTTAAATCCATCATCTATTTCAATGAAAGTCCCCTCACTACTCCATAGCATTCCTTGACAATTATCTATACATTGAAGATGATGAATACTTCCATGACACTCCATCATATTATTTTCTGAAAATCCTGATAATTGAAACTGTCCATCGACGTTTGACGTAAAAATTTGATACCCATATTTTTTAGTATTAGAACATTCAAGAAGCCGACTAAATCCTTCATGAGGTACTGTCTCACGGTATAGGTGAAGCCTATGTCCATAAAAAGCCCATGCAAGTTGTGGATCGGTCTCAAACCATTCAGGATTTGCCATCTCTTCAAAATGAAGTCCAAGTTCTTTGGCTTTGGGATAAGCATTCCAAAACCCTTCAACGCCTCTAAAATCCGGCAACCCTGAGTCTACGCCTATACCAGCACCAGCAGTAATAAAAAGTGCATCACACTCTTTTAACAGTGTCTTTGCTTTTTGTATGTTCTCTTCTATATTCATAAGTAAATTATAGCAAATAATACACCAAACACAAGCTTGATATAAAAATCAAGGCATTATCTTATTTGAAATTTATCACGAAGTTCTTTCAGTTTATTTTGATATTCATCATCGCCATAAACTAAAAAATCCTTATAATGTGTATGCTCATACACTATTTTTTTTGCATGTTTAATGGGACAAAAATAAAGTTCTGTTCTGCCTGCTATAGCTGCGGCATAATGCATCAAACCATTAAAATAAGAACAATACATGCAGTTTAATTTTTCAATAAAATTTAAATACCCAAGATAGTGACGGTCAAATATAATATAATCACTTCGTTTAACAAATTCAAATTTATAAATACGAAATATAATATTTTGATAGGCAAAAAGTATCATATCAAAAAGTACCGCAGGGATAATCATCCCATAAATGATAGGTGAGCTCATAAAATGTAGCAAAGGAATATCTTTTAAATAAGCTAAAATATTTTTCATATTTTCTTTTTGCTTCTTTACTACTTCTTTTTCAAATCGTACATATCCATTTTGTATTTCATAACTCACATTTTTTTCATGCCGTTGAATTTCAGATAAAAGTTTTTTTTTCATCTCTTCTATATCATTCATCATATCTCTGATTTTATCATTCATCTCTAATCCCTTTTATGATTTAAAAAATATATTACATTGATAGATTATCTATATTATGACGTATATTTTTTAAATATAGTAGATTGTTAAGCTTATGTATTACAATATGTCTCGTAAAACCATTGCATAATGTAGAACAACAAGGTTCAATAAAAATATTCCCATTGATGAACCTTTAGAGAAGAGTTTTTGTATCGGTGTTTTCATTTTATGTAATGTCATTAAACTAATAGTCATATGTATCACTGTAAGGACAAAAATAACTGCAACTATTTGTAATTTTATACGTAATGCATCTATTACTTCATTACTCACATTGGAAAACAATATAGTAATTAAACCATTATTGTTGATCATCGTATACCCTGTAAAGAGTAAAATAATCAATGCTCCCGTCTCAAAGTATCCATATATAGGACCTATACGGGGGTAAACAGCATCTTGATCCTCTTTTTTTCGAAGACTCACCCCGAGTAAAAACATAAAAAAAGCTCCACCAATCCATGCTATAGCAGCCACTAAATGCAGATGGATAGCCCAACCCACTATTTTACTTCTTTGTCATTATGTCCTAAAGAACAATATTCTTTGGCATTGTTAGCATCAAGTAAAAGCAGTTCATTGGGTTTGATACGGTTATATTTTTCTGCATTCTGTATCAAATAGACTGTCACACCTAACTCAAGTAATGTAAGTAACGTTTTATATCCAAGTTCTTTAATATATAAAGTATCCACATTAAGCGTTTTGAAATACTCAAAAAACTCTGGTGATTTTGATGTTTTATGAGGGTTTTCTTGTATAAATACCTGTCCTTCATCCAAAAAAGCAAAAGAGTGTGCTTTTCTAAAACGTGCTGCTATGGTTTTTTTATCTGATTCTACTGGTATAAGAGTCATTTTAACTATCCAACTTCAATACGGCCATGAACGCCTCTTGAGGCACTTGTACTTTTCCAATAGATTTCATACGTTTTTTCCCTGCTTTTTGTTTTTCTAAAAGTTTTCTTTTACGCGTAATATCTCCACCATAACATTTTGCAGTCACATTTTTACCCATTGATTTTACGTTAGAACGTGCGATAACATTGTTACCAATACTCGCTTGAATAGCTACTTCAAACAACTGTCTAGGGATGAGTTCTTTAAGCTGTGCAACAAAAGCAAGACCACGAGTACGTGCTTTCTCTTCAGGAACAATGATAGAGAGTGAATCTACCACATCTCCTGCCACCCGTATGTCAAGTTTGACCAATTTACCTTCCCTGAACCCTATAGGTTCATAATCAAAACTTGCATATCCTTTCGTTATAGACTTTAATTTATCATAAAAATCCATGACTATTTCGTTCATAGGAATATCATATTCTAACAGTACCCTGGTTTCGTTAAGATAATCCATCTTTATTTGTACCCCACGGCGATCATTGAGTAGTTTAATTAGGTTACCTAGATATTCTTGTGGTGTTAATATCGTCGCTTTAACATAAGGTTCATATACTTTAGAAATCTTTTGTGGTTCGGGAAGTTCTGAAGGGTTTTGTATCTCAATCTCTTCTCCGTTGGTTTGTTCTACTCTATAAACTACCGTTGGTGCTGTGGCGATAAGTTCGAGGTTAAACTCACGTTCTAAACGCTCTTTAATCACTTCCATATGGAGCATTCCCAAAAAACCTGTCCTGAACCCAGAACCAAGAGCCATAGAACTCTCAGGTTCAAAAGAAAGTGATGAATCATTAAGTTTAAGTTTATTTAATGCATCACGTAAATCTTCAAAACGATCTGTTTCTATAGGGTATATCCCCGCGAATACAAAAGGTTTAGCAGGCTCAAAACCATGGATAGGCTCCGCAGTAGGATTTTTTACATCAGTAATGGTATCTCCCACTTTTAGAGAATCGACTGTTTTAAGTCCCATGACTACGATGCCTATCTCTCCAGTGCGTATTTCATCTGTTTTAATAGGAGCAATCGGATTAGGATACATCAAGTTAAGTACTTGATGGTCATCTTTTGTACCCATTACTTTTGCCATTTGACCTTTAGTTATCTTCCCGTCAAACACACGTATAAGGGCTAAAGCACCTAAGTAATTATCAAACCATGAATCATAAATAAGTGCTTTAAGTGGTGCATCATCATCACCTACTGGCGCGGGGATACGTTCGACTATACTATCTACAAGTTCAGCTACACCTTCTCCAGTTTTTGCTGAGACTAAGTTATGTTCAGTAGCATCGATACCTATGGCTTCTTCAAGTTCGGCAAGAACTCTGTCTGGATCAGCCGCGGGAAGGTCAATTTTATTCACTACGGGGAGTAACTCCAGGTCATTTTCTATAGCAATATATACATTGGCAATAGTCTGGGCTTCTACACCTTGTGCTGCATCTACAATGAGAAGTGCCCCATCACTCGAAGCTAAAGAACGGCTTACTTCGTATGAAAAATCTACATGACCCGGAGTATCAATGAGATTAAGAATATAATGTTCTCCATCTTTTTCATAATCCAAGCGTACAGACTGAGCTTTAATGGTAATACCTCGTTCTTTTTCGATATCCATAGTATCCATGACCTGTGCAGACATCTGTCTATCACTCACTGCCCCACACTCTTGTATAATACGGTCTGCCAATGTAGACTTACCATGGTCAATATGTGCAATAATCGAAAAGTTACGGATATTCGTCTGAGGTACCTTATTTACCATTAATTAGTCTCAAATAAAGAGTTTACACTCTCATTATTATGTACTCTACGTATTACTTCACCTAACATAGAAGCTGTTGAAAGCATCTTGATTTTGGAAGATGCTTTTGTCATAGGGATGGTATTTGCTACTACTAACTCATCTAATTCACCCTCTTCTATGCGTTCATAGGCTGGACCGGAAAGTACAGGATGGGTACAACATGCCATCACTGAGTTCGCACCCAATGCTTTTAGTGCAGCTGCACCTTTTACCATAGTTCCTGCTGTATCTATCATATCATCAATCAATATAATATCTTTACCTTTTACTTCTCCAATGACATTCATCACTTCAGACTCATTTGCTTTTTCACGACGTTTATCCACAATAACCATATCTAAACCAAGCTTATTGGCAAAATACCTAGCTCTAGCAACACCTCCTATATCTGGAGAAGCAATGACTGGGTTTTTAAAGTTTTTTGCCTTAATATAATCCATAAATAAAATAGCCCCATAAAGATTATCAACAGGAATATCAAAGAAACCCTGTATCTGAGAGGCATGAAGATCCACAGTAACCATACGTGTAATACCTGATGTTTCCATGAGGTTTGCCACAAGTTTTGCGGTAATCGGTACCCTTGGTGCTGCTTTCCTGTCTTGTCTCGCATACCCATAATAAGGCACTACAGCAGTGATAGACTTGGCTGAAGAACGTTTCAACGCATCTGTTATAATCAACAGTTCCATAAGATTGGAGTTGGCTGGTGCAGAGGTGGGTTGTATGATAAAAACATCTTTACCGCGTACAGACTCTGCTATTTGCACAGAGATTTCGCCATCTGAAAAACGTTTGATACTTGCTTTAGAAAGAGGCATTTCGAGATACTTAGCTATCTCTTCAGAGAGTTCAGGGTTTGATGTTCCGGAAAATATCATATATCCACTCATATATATTGTACCTTTGTGTCTATTTTATTAGGTGTATTTTACACAAAACATCATAAAAAGGGGATTTAAAGGCATAGGGTATTACACTTATGCATGTTAAATGATAATTATGGACATCTCTAATGCGTAAATTCTTTAGAAAAAAAACTTCAGGTCGAGGTAAAATAGATACTTTTTTAGATAAATACAATCTTCCTAGAGCTTATTTCAATATCAATAGAAAAATGGTTACAAGAGGTGTATTTGTTGGTTTGTTTTGGGGATTTATACCTATGCCTATGCAAATGTTAGCTGTTGTGGCTACTACCCCTTTTATACGATTCAATGTTCCCATAGCCATTGCTATGGTTTGGCTCTCCAACCCTTTTACGATGCCACCAATGTATTATATAGAATACCTTACTGGTAATTTCATTTTAGGTCACGAAAACATTAAAGATATTGAGCTTAACCTAGAATGGTTTTCAGACAATATAGGAGATATTTTTATCCCATTATACGTAGGTACGGCTTTTTATTCTATCGTTGTTTCTACACTGATTTATTTTGCACTCAATTGGCTCTGGATCAAGTCAGTGAAAGAAGAGAAGTCTGAAAAGGAAGAAAAAAGACGTTCTAAGAAAAAAGAATAACTTAGCAGATAACGCCTCCACCTAATAATTTATCCTCTTCATAAAAAGCAGCTATTTGTCCTTTTGCAAGTCCAAAAACGGGTTCTTCCAGCGTCACTTTCGCCCTACCATCATGAATGGAAACATGGCAAGGTACTGCCTGTGTTCGATAACGTACTTTTACCTTACAGTCGAATTCACTAAGTTCTTTAAAAAGATTTATTTGTTTTACTTCAAAGGCATGTTCTTCTAATTTTTCTTTAGTACCTACTACAATCTGATTTGTATCTGCTTTTATCTCTAAAACAAAATGTGGATCATGTGCGCCATCGACAAAAAAACCTCTTCTTTTTCCAATCGTATAATGCATATACCCTTTATGTGTACCTATCACATTACCTTCTGTATCCAAAGTTTCACCTGGCATATCTATATCCATATGTTTAGCTAAAACTTCATCATAAGTATTCTCCACAAAACAGATTTCAGAGCTTTCTGCTTGTGTAGCAAAGTCTTTTAATACATCGATATTAGCTGCATACGCTTTGACATCTGGTTTTACCCAAGTTCCTAATGGAAAAATGAGACGTGGCAATACCTCCTTTTTGACCTCACATAGAAAATAACTCTGATCTTTATTGGGATCTTCTGCCATATAAATAAATTCACCGTCACATTTTATATAATGCCCAGTAGCTACATACTCCGCCCCAATACTGTCTGCAAATTCAACCATCTTTCCAAACTTGATTGTACGGTTACACATCACACAAGGGTTAGGGGTTAAACCTTCCTTGTAACTCTCTACAAAATAATCATATACTTCATTTTTGAACTCACTTGATAAATCATGAAAATGGACTTTTATTCCTAAATAATCTGCAACTCTTTGGGCTTTTGTAAAATTAGATTCATGATAACCTGGCTTATGGTGTAATTTCATATACACCCCTTCTACTTCATATCCTTCTTTTTGAAGAAGGATTGCCGTTACTGTTGAGTCAACACCTCCACTCATACCTACCAATACTTTTTTTCCTTTAGTCATTGTATACCTCACCGTGTTTATTTTTGATTCTTATCTTTTCTATTTTATTCATTTTTTAACTTTTTTTATTTGTATAGCAATTTCATCATCCACTTCTATAAGTGTACCCACTGCTATATATACATCATTTACAAAGAGTTTTACATCTTGTAAATCTAGCTGTTCAATACTTAGTTTCTGACCTACTTTAAGTTCTCTAACCTGAAGTATGGAAAAGAGGCATTTTACTTTTTCATATTTTTTAGTATTTAACTGTTTTAGGCTGTCTTTTTCTAAATATATGATTTTAATTTTTTGACTATTGTCTTCTTCTAAAAATTCTACTTTTGCACATATTTTTCCATTAGACATAAGTATAAAATCTAATGCATTCAGTCCCAATAACAATACATCATCAACAGATAATTTTTTAAGTACCTTACTTTTGACGAAAAATGGAGGTAGCGTTAATTCATACTCTGGATACAGTTTATGCTCTTGCATCATCTTTTCAAGGTGTACTGCTTGTGTTTCACCCTTCATCAATGTCACCGATAAACTTCTCTAACAAAAACTCTTTATCTGCAAACAATAAATCATCAGGTACCTCTTGACCTGTAGAAAAATAACTCATTGGAAGTTTGTAAAGCAACATAAAGTTCAGTAAGGTACCAAAGTGTTTTGTTTCGTCAAACTTAGAAATAATTAGTGAATCAAGATTTAAAAATGAAAAGTTTTTATAAATGTCTTCCATATCTTCGTATTTAACTGTTGCAGAAAGTACAAGGTGTACTTCTAATTTTTTAGGTGTTTGTGTTTTAACAAACTCAACTGTTTTAATAAATTTATGTGTATCATAAGGGGACATGCCTGCTGTATCCACTAGTATAACATCATAATCACCTAAACGTTGTTCAAGTGTATTCTTAAAACGCTCTACATCACCGACACAAATATGTTCAATTTGCATAATATCTGCATAATGTTCAAGCTGTTCTACTGCACCCACTTTATATGAATCCAGATTTACTAAGGCAACTTTATATGGTTGATCTAGTAAATAGGCATATCTCGCTGCCAATTTGGCTATTGTGGTTGTTTTCCCTACCCCTGTTGGCCCAACAAGCATCATAATCTTTGGTACTGAAAAATCTTCATCTTTTATCTGTAATGACGCATCTATCTCTTCGAGCAAATAAGATACCAATAAGGATGCATCCTCAACAATATCTGTGCCTATCAATGCCTGAAAAATGCTATCTAACCATAGTGTTGAAATACCTTTTTTCACAAATAACTTCTTCACTTCAGTAATAACCGTATTGCCTTCTTCTAACTCTTGGTAGATATTATCTTTGAGCAATTCCAATTGTGCTTTTAATTCCCCTATTTCAGAAAGTAATGCTTCATCTTCTTGTTCTTGATGATTTTTATTGTGACTTAGTCCAAATGACTGTTCCCTAAAGAGCTCCTCTGGTACTGCGATGATGACTTCACTACGCAAAACACCATCATCATACTTTATCTGCTTGGCAGCAACAAGAGATATAGTATCACCATATTTCTCTACTGCTTGTGCGTATGCATCTTTGGGGTTTGAAGCAACAAATGTTTCGTTAATCATCTTTTTCCTTCATTAAATTTGTCCTTTCATATGAGTAAGAGGAATGATTACAGAATTTCTATTCGTCCATTCTGGATGAGGAAGTGTTAAATTTTTTGTATCCATCTTAACATTTTCATAAAATATGATATCAATATCTAATGTTCTAGGAGCGTCCTTGAATACTCTTTTACGTCCAAATACTCTTTCAATACGTAAGATATAACATAACAATGCTTTAGGTGTCAAATATGTTTCAATGAGAAGTAATGAATTATAAAAATCATCTTGTTCTGTATATCCAAATGGAGGATTTTTAAGTATAGGTGCTGTTTCCACAATATTTACAAAATGTGACCGTTTCAAATACCAGAAAAGATGCTCAAAACGGCGCAGGACATCTCCTATGTTTCCACCAACACCAAGTAAAACTTTATGTCCACCTCTACGCTTTGTGACATAAGGGTAATGTGGCGTAAAAATGAGTGTATGCTTATCATCTAAAATATTTTTTTTTACCACTGTTACCTCAATGCTTACTTATAATACTTGTGCTTTCCCGTCAACCATAGCTACCATATCTTCGATACGAATACCAAACTCATTGGGAATATAGATACCAGGTTCAATGGTATATACCATACCATCTTCTATAATGGTGTCTGACTTCGAAGAGATATAAGGCATTTCATGAATATCAAGACCTACTCCATGACCTGTACTGTGAACATAATATTTACCAAAACCAGCACTTTCTACAATATCACGTGTTAGGGCATCTACCTTCTTGGCCTTCATTCCAGACCTAGCTTTACGAATAGCATTATCGTGTGCTTTTAACACCGTATCATATGCTTTTTGTATCTTTTTACTTTTATATTTTACTTTGGTATTGAACCTGAAGTTATCACCTACATACACTGTTCTTGTTCGGTCTGAACAATACCGTTTATATTTGAGTCCTGCATCAACCAACAATAAATCACCTAAAGACAATTTACTTTTGCTTGGCATTGCGTGAGGTTTGGCTGCATTTTTATTGATAGCAACTATAGGGTCGAAACTAAGTTCATATTTCCCAAAGTCTCCTAAAATACCTTTTGCTCTATGTGTAAGTTTGTATTCACTCTCACCTAATCCCAGACTGTTAAACTCTTTTGCCAATGCTTTAAATGCCTTCGCACCAAGTTTAGCAGCCTTTGAAAGTATTTTAAGTTCTTCACCACTCTTTATAATACGTTTTTTATGTGAAAAATCTAACTCAGGTTGAAATATTACTTTTGATTTTGTGCTCATTTTTTCAAAACCTGCTACTGTCCACTCTTTAGGATCAAAAATAATCTTTTTTATCTTATTTTTTTTCAATAGGTTAACAGCTTCAGCATATAAGTCACCATTAATCACTATATTTGCATCTTTTACATTCTCTCTGGCATCTATAGTATAACGACTATCAGTAATGAAAAATGCTTCAGAACCTAAACGTAAGTACAGTGCATTATCACAACTGTACCCACATTCATAATACATTGCATTTTCATCTTTAAGCATATAATTCATTTAGTACCCTTTTAGGAAAACATATAATTCTCCTGTTTGACAAGTAAAGCGTCTATTTTTGTTGTGCTTTGGCTTGTTGCTCTTTCATCATTTTAACTTCATTTAAAATCTGTGTCATCCCCACCATTGCCAAATGGTAACCAAATGGTCCCATCCCTGTGATTTGACCCGCACAAACAGGAGCAATGAGTGATTTATGTCTAAACTCTTCTCTCTGATAGATATTTGAGAGATGTACTTCTAACGTAGGTATCTGCACTGCAGCAAGAGCATCACGAATCGCAATAGATGTATGTGTATATGCTGCGGGGTTGATAATGATACCATTTGCATCTCCCATACACTCTTGTATACGATCTACGATTTCACCTTCTAAGTTAGACTGAAAAAATTCTATTTCCATTTTATTTTGCTCTGCAAATGCTTTCATCTGTGAATGAATATCTTCCAACTTCATAGGTCCATAAACATTTTGTTCTCTAATACCGAGCATATTTAAGTTTGGTCCTTGGATTACTACTATTTTCATTGATGTACCTTGTTTATTTTATTTAGGTATTATTTTATCTAAATATATTAAAAATGAGGCAAAATGAAGATAATATCCGCGGACTTTATTTACACCCCCAACGGCTTCTTAGAAAATCAGGCTGTAGCATTTACAGATACTATCAGATGTATAGATACATTAGAAGTGCTAGAAAAAAAATATCCTGAGGCTGAAATGATTACAAATCAACCAAACTCAGTACTTTTTCCTGGTTTCATCAACACCCATGTACATTTGGAGTTTTCGTCCAATAGAACCTCACTAAAATATGGTTCATTCATGCCTTGGCTTGATACGGTCATTGAACATCGTGAAGATTTGGTTGGGTCATGTGACAATGATATAATGATAAGGGAATGTCAAGCCATGTTATCTTCAGGTATTAGCACTTTTGGAGCCATTTCAAGCTTTGGTAATGAACTTGAAGTATGTGAAAAAACCCCCCAACGTGTAGTGTTTTTTAATGAACTTATAGGCTCTAATGCACAATATGCGGATATGCTTTATAATGATTTTTTAGAGCGCATTAAAGCTTCAGAAGCCTGCGCTAAAGAGAGTAAGATTACACCTGCTATTGCCATACATTCACCCTATTCAGTCCATCCTGTTATCTTGCAAAAATCAGTCACACTTGCAAAACAAAACAAATACCCCCTGAGTGCCCATTTTTTAGAATCTCAAGCAGAACGTCAATGGCTTGAAAATGGTGAAGGGGATTTGAAACTATTTTTTGAAAAATATTTCAAAACTTCTAAACCCGTCACAACAATACAGGAATTTATGTATGCATTTGACACCTACCCAACACACTTCACACATTGTGTACAGGCAAATCAGGTTGAATTAGACTACTTAGCACAAATGGGACATTCTGTTGCACATTGCCCGCGTAGCAACCGTTATTTAGGCTGTGGAAGACTGGCTATAGAAAATCTAAATCTACCCTATAGTATTGCAACCGATGGACTAAGTTCTAATGATTCCCTAAATATGTTTGATGAACTCAGGGCTGCCTTGCTGTTGCATAATGATATTCCCATACAGGAATTAGCCTCAAGACTTCTTCAAAGTGTCACTGCTGATGCAGCTGATATCTTAGGACTTCAGTGTGGTAAAATAGAAGTGGATAAATTGGCAGATTTTGCCATTATTACCCTTCCCGAAGCACCAAAAAGAGTAGATGAGTTGGCTCTTTGGTCTATTTTATATACAAAAGAAGTGTCATCTCTTTATATTAATGGGGTCAAAGAACTATAGATGAAAATAAAAAGAAAGCTACATTCAATGTCATAAAATTTTCAGTATTACCTTCCTTGTCGATTCACTTATACTATATGCTTTTCTTGAAACTTTATTTGGTAATGTAACTTCAAGTGTATTTGGATCTATATATTTTATGTGCAGATTCCCTTTATAGTTGATATTTTTTAAAATATCTCTTTTTGATTTAGGTTCAAAATAAAGCAAAATCTTTGTGCCTTTCTGTACTGTGAGTATCGTTCTTTTCTTCGTGATTTTATACATCTTGTTTTTTGGGTGTGTTGTCCTAAATGACCAGGTTTTCTTTATCTTTTTCCCATCTACTATAGCCTCAAATACGGCCTTATAAGTAGTCGAATATTCTAAACGCTTTAAAGGCATAAATACAAACTGATGTTTTGTTATTTTATCATGAATATCATTTTTATATGTAAGTATTTTACGTTGCTTTATTTCAAAACCCTTACTATCAAAAAGACGAAAACTTTTTAACGAAACATTTTGAACATAAGCATCATTAAATGACACAGACACCGGGAAACCACTGACTTTTGATCCTGGCAAAGGGTGAGGGTTTTCAATAAAAAAAGCAGGTGAAACATTTTCCTGAGTATCATATGGATAAAAAACAATTTTTACATTTTGTTTTTTAAGTTTATTCAATGCATCAATATACATATATTCAGGAATAATTTTACTGGGTTTTCTACAAATATTTTTTATATATCGCATACCAGCTTCCATACTGAAATGCTTTTTACATATATTTTTTAATCCTGAAAACCCAAGGTCATACACATATGCTGTCGTTACCTTTGCTCTTCTAGTAGATAACATAGAAATACCTTCACCTATCTCATCTTTATCCATTGTAAGAAACGTAAACCTGTGATAAATGGCTGACATAAGATTATCTATAGCAGCTACGACATCTCTACCGTTTACTGAGATATTTTCCATCACCACTCTTGAATGATACCCTGCTTGAATCACCCTGTCACTTGGGGTTTTACCACTAAAACCTTTATACCCTGTAGTTTCATAATGGCTGTTCACTTGTTGTCTAGTTAAATATTTTGCATGCGATATCGCTGCACGTGTTAAAGCCTCATTTGATCTGAATGGGAGTAAACCTACTTCTTCCCTGATGCTATTAAGATAATCCAATCCAATGCTCTTATTATTAGCATCTAACGTATGCCCAAAAAGAGAAAATAGCAAAAAAACGGGAAAAAGGAAGTTAAATCGCATTAGCTGCTTGTAGAAAGTCTTCTGCAATTTCTCTGGGGTCTTCAAGTCCTATAGAAACCCTAATAAGTCCCTCATGTACACCTAAAAAAGCACGTGCATCCTCATCAAAATCTGAGTAAATGGTACTAGTCATATGTAATGCCAATGTTCTATTGTCACCTATATTTGCGGTCAGTATGACCAATTTAAGATGATTAAGTAACTTAAATGCTCTTTCTTTTGTACCACAGTCAAGTGTTAAAAGGGGTCCACAACCATCAGGAAAATCTGACTTATAGCGTGCATTGTCAGGACTAGAACTAAGACATGGATGGTTCACACTCACACCTTGGGGTAACTTTTCATCAAGTAACAAAGAGATGGCTTCTACAGATTTATTCACTCTTTCAACCCTAAGTGAAAGTGTCTCTAATCCTATCATAGTCATAAATGAACCAAAGGCATTTGCCGTCATACCATAATCACGAATGGCACGTTTTTTACAAATAGGTATAAAAGCTTTTTTACCCATCTTTTTTACGATTTTATGTATATCGGCATATTTATCATTCAAAAGCTTGTCCCCTGCTTCTTTTACCTCACGAAATACCGCAATCCCACCTAAAGCAGCAGAGTGTCCTGACATATTTTTGGTACTTGAATGTACCACAATATCTGCTCCCATAGTTAAAGGTCTAAGCAGTAATGGAGTGGGTGTATTGTCTATCATTAACAGTGTTTCATACTTATTGCACAAATCTATAATGCGTTGTACATCTGGCAGTGTCAAACTTGGATTACCCACAGATTCCATCAATACCATTTTGATACCACGTTTTAATGTGTTTTCAATATGTGCAAAATCATCCACAGTACAAAAACTATTACTGATGCCAAAACGTTTTAGTGTATCATTCACCAAAGCATATGTACCACCAAAAAAACCACCGATACAAAGTAGTTCATCTCCTGAGTTTAAAAAAGCGGTGACCACCATAGAGATGGCACCCATACCAGATGACGTTGCAATCGAAGCAAAACCACCTTCCATTTTTGCAACCACAGACTCCAGTTTTGCATTGGTAGGATTGCCAACCCTTGCATAGAGTGGCTTATTTACCTCTGATGCAAAAATACCTTCAGCCTCTTCTGCATTCTCATAACCAAATGCAGCAGAAGGTGTAATAGTAGGTGCAATGGGTCCTACACTGTTACCTATGTTTTGTACCAAAAGTGTATTAAAGTAATTAAAGTCTGTTGTATTGTTCATTTATATTCCTAGTTTAGATTGAGTAATTGAGTGTTTCATTTGCTTGTAATTGATAACTTTTAAGCTTTGAAAGAGGTATGTCAAATGCAGATGAGACATTCTGCTTCAAGTCTCCCCAAAAAAGTTTTAATGCAGGGTTGTCTGTTTTACATATATCAGAAAAAACATCTGATTCTAAAATAACAATCACATCTTTAAGTGTAATATCTTTAAGGTCTTTAGCAAGTCTATAACCACCATATGCACCCTTAATACTAGTCAAAATACCCTTTTTTTTAAGTTCTAAAAGTATCTGTTCTAAAAAATTTTGAGGTATGTTTGCATTCGCAGCAATATCTTTAATCTTAAGTACTTCATCCCCTTGAATAGTACTCAATTCATTTAGTGCAGCTATCCCATAAATCGTTTTACTGGAAATCCCTATCATCTTATATATTTCCTTTGTTAAAATCAATACAATATAACAAAGGAGATATATTTAGGAAACCCTTTGTTTATAGTATGAATTTAGTAATTGAATAGCGTAGTATATCTTACATCCTATACAAAAATCAAATGCTGTCTCAAGTAATGCGCATATAAGTAAAATACCTGTTATAAATGTTGCAATCACTGTTAAACCAGATACAAATAACAGAAGTAAAATAAATGAAATTACCAAACCCAGATAAAGCGCAAAACGTTTTGGAGATTCATCACATAATTTGGGTGCGATACCCCACCCACTAAGTATCAAGCTACTCACAAGGTGAAAAGGACTAAGTTGCGAAAGACGTAAAGTTCTCACCATAAAATCAAAAAAAAGCACTAAAGCAAAAAAACTCTCTTGTGTAAACAGAAGGATCACTGAAAAAAGTGCCACTTGCAATGAGATTACTCTCACCATATTCGCATCTACTCTTCTTGTTGATATTGGACATGATGGGGACATAAGCTTTTCCTTTCTATTCTTAATATATTTGAAATATTTTTAGAAACCCTGAATAAAAAATTTATTTTTCACTGAGATTAACAATTCTTGGGGAGACAAAATCTCAAGAAATATAAAAAACATCTATGATGTTATAACTCAGGGTTTGTAAAAACATTTTCTAGTCTCTTAATGTTATAAAAAATTTTAGCCTAATTTTTTTCCAATGTCAAGTAAATCTATTGATTTAATAAAATAAATACTTCTTTATGTGCACGAAACATACACAATTTTTATTGTAAAATGTTCCATAAATATAAACATCAAGGAAGAAATATGCGTATCATACTTCTGATACTAGTCTCCATGACTATAATCCATGCAGAAAACATACAACAACTTATCAGAAAAGGAATAGAATCACATCCCTCTCTTCACAGTATTGAGAAACGACTCTCATCCATGGATGAAAAAATTTCACTTTCTCAAAATTTTGACAACCCTGACTTGTCTTTTAGCATTAACGATATGCAATTTGAAAACTTTTCTCGCAGAGATCTTGAACCCATGCAATATCAGTCAATCAATTTTAAACAAAAGTTTCCATGGTTTGGTAAATTAGATGCTCGAAAAAAATATACCCAAGCACAGAAAAATGTGATTTTCAACTCTTATACAGCAGCTAAAATAAAACTTGCAGAAGAGATACGTATGACAGTATATACCATTAAAGAAATAGAAGAACGTATACGTATAGTCAATCAGTATATCGAGGTTACAAAACAAAATATTGACCTTTATAACTCTTATGCTTCTACGCAAAGTAAGAGCCATACCAGTAGTATGAATGCTAGCCTACTCTTGACAAAAGTTCAAATAAAAGCAGCAAATTATAAATCATTATTAGAGAGTCAAAAGGCAAAACTAAAATATCTCGTACAACATAAAGTACATACTATTTCAAGTAGTATGAAAATGACTAAACCTAAACAGTTACATTATTACCTTTCCAAACTTGATAATAATCCTATCTATCAAATGACTCTCTCTCAAAAAGATGTTGCCTGGGCAAATAGAGACATACAAAACTTGGATAAAACACCTGACCCATATGTCAAATTAGGTTATTTTAACCGTGCAGAATTTAATGACTATGCCAGTATTACAATAGGTGCGTCTATCCCCCTGTATGGGAGTGAAGAACTTAAAACTGAAGCTGCACATAAAGAAGCTTTGGCAGCGGCTAGTGCTTCTTTGGATTATAAATCATCCCTGCAAAGTGATATTGAAACCATGTATGCAAAACTCATAGAAGCGTATACAATATATAATATATTGAAAAAAGAAACTTTACCACAGCTTGAACACATGTTTGAACTGACACAGGCAAGTATCCAACAGGGGGGAGATCTCTTTGCATACACAAACTTATTAGAACAAAAACTTGACTTAGAAGAAGAGAGTGTATCTATAAAAGCAGAATATTTTAGAACACAAGCCAGACTTAAATCACTCACAGGAGAATTATAATGTTTAAATACATCACACTATTAACACTATCATCTTTTCTAGTAACACCTTTTCTGTTTGCCGAAAATACCATGAAGTGTGAAGCAGGAAAATGTTCAACAGGAAACAGTGGAAACGAAAAAAAGATACCTACAAAAAAAGAACCTATACCTGCAAAAGATACTCCTTTAAAGGAGTCTAACAAAAGACATACCAAACAAAATAGACCAACTATTGAGCAACTTTTTAATGTACGAACTGTGCAAGTTAGTGAGCTTAATAGTGCAAAATCACAAGAAAACTATGGATACATCGTTGCCCAGGATTCATCCATTGTAGATGTGCTTACATGGTATTCAGGATTTGTTGTAAACCTTTATGCAGATACACTCTTTAAAAAAGTAAAAAAAGGTGAACCTTTAGTAAAAGTATATTCTCCCGAAGTCTATAAAGCAAAGCAGGATTACCTGAACTCATTAAACTACCATGCAAAAATGTCAATGCCAGAAATGTTGAAAAGTGCTGAAATTAAACTCAAACTCTTAGGTGTGAGTGAGAAAGAAATACAAGCGATCAAAAAAGAGCGTCATACAGATGCTTATACAACTGTCTATGCACCTATTTCAGGATGGGTATTTGAAAAAAATGTCAATGAAGGTGCCTCTTTTACTTCAAAAAAGAGACTCTTTCAGATTGTGAATCTAGACAAGGTATGGATGGAAGCAAAACTTTTTCAAGATGAACTCCCCAATGTAGCGAAATTAAAAAACTTTGAAGTAAACGTTAAAGGAATTGAAACAAAGTTCAATGCAGAAAAATTACTGCTATACCCTATGTTAGATACAAAAGAAGCCACTGCAACATTACGTCTTAGTATAGACAATCCCTCAGGCATTCTTAAACCAGGCATGTATGCAAAAGTACATGCTAAAGCAGACAATAAACGACGTATTGTCATTCCTAGAACAGCTGCTATACGTAAAAATGGTACTTGGTACGCTTTTCTAGCTACTGACTTTCAAGGTGAGTATGAACCTATGGCAATAGACCTAAGACCTTTAGATAATAAACATTATGAAGTCCTTAGCGGTTTAAAATTAGGTGACAATGTAGTCAATAATGCCCTCTTTATGATGGATTCTGATGCACAAATCAATTCAATATACTAGGAAAACAAAATGATAGAAAACCTTATAGCATTTAGTATACGAAACCGTTTTGTTGTCCTGATGATGACACTTTTTATTATCTTAGGTTCCATATGGGCTATGAAAAACACACCTTTGGATGCCCTACCTGACCTTTCTCCTCCACAAGTCATCGTCCAGATTACATGGAAAGGACAAAGTCCTGAAATTATAGAAGATCAAGGAACCTACCCTTTAGTATCCCAGTTTCTTACTACATCAAATATTGAGACTGTACGTGGATTTTCTACCTATGAAACTGCATTAATCTATATTATTTTTAAAGAAGGTACAGATCTCTATTGGGCAAGAAGCCGTGTATTAGAGCAACTAGCATCTGTACAAAGTCAACTTCCTCCAAATATGGAAGTAACACTCGGTCCAGATGCATCTGGCGTGGGATGGGCTTATGAATATGCATTGACATCTAAAACCAAAACATTAGATGAGTTACGAACCATACAAGACTACTATTATAAATATGCCCTGATGGGAGTAGATGGTGTCAGTGAGGTAGCTAGTATTGGTGGGTTTGTACCCACTTATCAAATAACCATTAACAATGATGCCCTGATACAATATAATCTATCTATTAAGGATGTAAGTAAAGTTTTAAAAAATAACAACAATGACACGGGTGGGCGTATTGTCATCCAAAATGGCTACGAATGGATGGTTCAAGCTAAAGGATATATCAAAAACCTAGATGAGATACGAAAACTTGTCGTCACAACTAAAGGAGGTATTCCTATTACCCTTGAACAGTTAGGACGAGTAGAACTAGTTCCAGCTGAACGTCGCGGTATGGCTGACCTTAATGGAGAAGGTGAAGTAGTAGGTGGTATTGTCATGATACGTTATGGTGAAGATGTCTATGCTGCCATTAAACGTATCAAAAAGAAAATGTCTGAACTTCATGTAGAAGGCGTAGATGTAGTGACCACCTATGACCGTTCTGGTCTCATCGAAAAAGCAGTTCGAACACTTGAAGTCACACTGGTCGAAGAGAGTATTATTGTTATTATTATTATTGGCCTATTTTTAATGCATTTTAGATCTACACTCATTATGCTCATTGTATTACCACTCACCATAGCCTTACCCTTTCTACTTATGAAACTGTTTGGGATTGGCTCAAATATAATGTCTCTTGGTGGGATAGCCATTGCTATAGGTGCAATGGTAGATGCCTCTATTGTCATGATTGAAAATGCACATAAATTTATACATAAAGAAGAAGAAATCAAAGGTAGAGAACTTACAAATACGGAGCGTATTGCAGTTATTTTAGCCTCATCACAACTTGTAGGTCGCCCTATCTTTTTTGCGTTAGCCTTAGTTGTGGTATCATTTTTACCTATCTTTGCACTTTCGGGACAGGAGGGATTACTCTTTACCCCTCTAGCCTTCACGAAAACATTTGCTATGACTGCTGGAGCATTACTCTCTGTCACACTGGTACCTGTACTCATGGTATTTTTTGTTAGGGGTAAAATCATCCCTGAATCCAAAAATCCGTTAAACCGTTTTTTCATTTGGCTTTATCATCCACTTCTCGTGTATGGATTGAAATATAAATATCTTGTTATTTTACTCTCTGTTGGTGCACTTGCTTATGCTGTGCCTCTTTATAAAAATCTAAATTGGGAATTTATGCCTATGCTCAATGAACAAACTGTCATGTATATGCCTGTAACACCTTATGGTATCTCCGTGGATCAAAGTAAAGCTCTCACACAAAAAACCGATAAAATACTCAAATCTTTTCCAGAAGTAGACACTGTATTTGGAAAAGGTGGACGTGCAAACTCAGCAACTGACCCTGCACCATTGGGAATGCTTGAAACCATTATTACTTTCAAGCCACAAAGTGAATGGAGAGAAGGTATGACGCATGAAAAACTTATGGCAGAAATGGAGAAAGCTTTACAAGTACCAGGGCTCGTTAATTCATGGACATATCCTATCCGTGGACGGATAGATATGCTCCTTTCTGGTATTCGTACTCCTATTGGGATAAAACTCTATGGTAAAGATGCAGCAGGTCTTCAAAAAGTAGCCCTTGAAATAGAAAGAAAATTACGTGATTTAAAAATCACTCAGTCTGTTTTCTCCGATCAAGCAAGTGCTGGTTTCTTTATAGATATCGACATAGACACAGAAGCTTTACAACGTTATAATATTAGTAAAGACCTTATACACGAGTACACCTCTGCTGCTATTGGAGGTAAAAAAATTACTACCATGTATAAAGGACTGGAACGTTACCCTATTGCTTTACGTTTTGAAGAAGAAGAAAGACGTAATCTAGATGATATACGTAATATTCAAGTAAAAACACCACTAGGGTTTGTACCCCTTTCTACATTTGCTACTGTAGCATACAGAGAAAGTGGTTCTGTTATAAAATCAGAAATGGCAACCCCTGTAACCTTTGTCTATATCACTCCACAAATGGGTATATCTGCAACAAAGTATAAAGAAGAGGCGATGAAAGTACTAGAAAACTTAAAACTTCCTACTGGTTATTATATTGAATGGGCGGGACAGTCAGAATATCTTGAATCTGCTATGCAAAAGATCATATGGATAGTACCTACAGTATTACTTGTCATTTTACTACTCATATATTTTGCGCTTAAACTGGCTATACCCACACTCATTGTCTTCTTTACCTTACCTTTTGCACTGCTTGGTGGATTAATTTATATAGATATACTAGACTTTAACATGAGTATCGCTGTTATTGTTGGTTTTCTTGCTTTACTGGGAGTTGCAGCTGAAACTGCCATAGTGATGATAGTCTACCTACAAGAATCTGTAGATGATGCACGAAGAAAAGAAGGAGACAACTTTAATATTGAGCACCTCAATGATGCTATCTATGTAGGAGCGGTACAAAGGGTACGTCCCAAACTCATGACGGTATTTGCTATCTTGGCGGGTCTCCTTCCTATCATGTATACACATGGTGTAGGCTCAGAAGTCATGCAACGTATCGCTGCACCCATGATAGGAGGTGTGGTCACTTCTGCTATACTTAGTTTGGTACTCATACCTATATTCTTTGAGCTCTATGAAAAGCATCAACTCAATACATTAATGAAGGAAACAAAATGAAAACAACAATATTAGCAACTACACTGATAGTACTAACACTACTCACAGGCTGTAATGAAAAAGAGAAAACAAAATCACTTACAGAAGGTGGTATGAAGTGTGGGCCGGGAAAATGTGGTGCTTCCATGGTAGATGGTTCAGCTGTATTGGTAAAAAAGAAAATGAATATCCTCAATCAACTAAAAAAAGAGGACAGTAGACGTGACTGTGTTCTAAAAGCAACTACTACAAAAAGTCTGTATGATTGTGTACGTGTAGACAAAACAGGCAGACTAAGCACCAAATGTTCTAGTGACAATACAAAAAAGAATGAAGCTATGAAATGTGAAGCAGGAAAATGTGGAAGCAGCAAGTAATACTGAGAAAAATTCTTCTCAGTAATATACTATTGACATGTTAACAAGCAGGTTCATTTCCAGAATCTGCCCCATATTCGTAAGCAAATTCAAATAGGTTTTCTTCCCATTTCTTTTCCCATACTTGGATATTTGGACATAGTTTTCTTGCCTCTTCTTCCATTTTGCCAGATTTAAAAATCTCTTCCCACTCTTTTTGTTTAAAACTTGCTGCAAACTTAGCACCAGTAAAACCACATGCCCCTTTCAGTTTTTTACTAAAAATCTTTTGACCCTTATTAATACTGGCTGCATCAATGCTTATTGTCAATAATGTTAAGCCAAGTAGTGAAACCAATGCTATTTTAATCATATTTTTCATTTTATTCCTTTTAATATTTCATTCAAAGCTGTCTAAAAAGTGTATCCTATTTATTTTAAGCAAAAAAAAAGGGTACAAGACATAAAGTCTTGTACCCTCAAATATAAAAAAGTCTTATTTCATTGCAGCGATATAATCAGCTACAGCTTTAATAGCAGCGTCATCCATAGAAGCTACTTGACCTTTCATAAGGGCACCCATACCGTGTTGATTAAGTGTACCTGCTTTATAGCCATTTAGTTGTTCTACTGTTTTAGCAGCATCTTGACCTGTGATAATTGCAGATTTTCCAAGTGCAGCTTTTTCTCCGTTTGCTCCATGACAGCCAACACATTTAGCAAAGGCAGCAGCTCCATCAGCCATAAGTAGTGTAGTAGCTCCAAATAACATAGCAATAGCAAATTTTTTCATATTAATTCCTTTTAGTTTAAATTGTTTTGTATTATAACATTAGCAAGGTTAAATAAGATACTCAAGTATATTATTTAAGCACTTAAAAGAGATACCTTAACAAGAAGGTACATTTCCTGAATCTTTAGCATACTCATACGCAAAATCATAAACATCGTTTTCATATTTAGGTTTGAGTGTTGCTTTAGGACAGATTTTTGTGACTTCTTCTCCAAATTTTCCAGCTTCTTTTATCGCTTCCCACTCATCTTGAGTATGTTTATGTGCAAATTTTGCGCCAGAAAAACCACACTTGGCTTTGAGCTTTTTAAGATAAATCTTTTGCCCTTTTTTAACATCGGCTGTAGCTGTTGTCGATAGAACTGCTAAACCAAGTAATGTAGAAACCGTTAATTTTGTTATTTTATTCATATGTCATCCTTATGTTTTTGATAATTAAATGATAACTAGGAATTGTGAATTTATTGTGAAAAAACCAATCCTTTAATCATATTATCCATATCTATTTATCTAAACACTATAGTATTAACATTTTGGTATTTTTCCATCTTTTGCATAGATATATGAAAATTCATACACATGTTCCCACCAGCTTTCTTTAATCTTATTTACTTTTAAGCGTGGACAAATCTTTTTGGCTTCTTCAGGAAATCTATCATCATCATAAATCTCTTCCCACTCTCCTTGCGTATGATGTCTTGCAAAACGCACTCCAGAAAATCCACACTTTTTCCGAAACTTCTTTTTAAAAATTTTTTGACCTTTTTTTGCTCCCGCTTCAGCAGTCACAGGCACGCTAACCATTATGCACACAACCAAGGCTAATATACTCATTATTCTTTTCATATCCTACTACCTTTTATATGGTTTTTAACTCATGTCATGGATTATAACCCAAAAATGTCAAAATATCTATTTGAGTTTACCAAATACCTTATATTTATCCCAGTAGATATCCACTGCATCATCTAGTTCCTTTTCGCTCAAAATACTTTTCTTTTTGATACCATAAGTGTCTACAAATAAGTCAGACATTGCAGAAATATCTTTAGAGGGGTAACGCAAATAATGTTTTATCCCTGCTTTCATATTGGTTTCACTACTGTATATGAGTAAATAACGTTTAAACATTTCCTGTAGTGTTGCAGGTAATGTTTGATGACATGCTACGCAGTTTCTAGTAAATGCATCTTGTGCATATAAGCCACAGGTCAATAAGGATACCAATAGTAACGATCTTACCATTTCAACACCATTTTTGTTCCTTTATTTACTTTCGAAATAATGTCAATTTTAATATTATATTCATCAAGAATTTTTTTCACTATACTTAACCCCACACCAAAGCCTCCTTCACTCTGATTAAACCGTATATAGCGATCAAAAATAAAAGGTATCTGATTCTCTTCTATACCAATACCTGTATCCGCAATAGCCAGTTCACCTGGACGCAATGTGATAATGAGTAAGCCAGCTCGCTTATTGTATTTAATGGCATTAGAAATCAAATTATCAATCACTCTGGTAAATTTTCGCTTATCCACAAACATTGTAGCTTCTTCTAAATCTAACTTATATTCCAATTGTTTGGATTGTACTAAGATATCAAAATATTCAGTTCTATTTTTTATTAAAGCTTTTAGATCTATCATTTCATCATGGTTTTCTTTTTCCTGTTCAAGGGTAAGATACGTTAAGTCTTTATAAAGGATGGATACAGTTTTTGCGGCGATATTGATACGCTTGAGTTTTGATCTGTTTTTCTCTACCATTACGTCGGTATCCATCATCTCTATATTGGCTAAGATGGCAGATAAAGGGGTATTAAGTTCGTGTGTTGTATCTTTAATAAACCTATCAAGCAAGACGATAGAATCACGCATGGGTTTTAAGAAAAGTTTTGCAAGATAGAGTCCAAAAAGAAGAAAAACAAAAAAAGCAATAATCCCATAGCCTATAATGTTTTTCCATATAATTTCTCTCCATATACCATCATCTAGTACTTCTATCACAATATATTTTGTACCTAAATAATAGTCATCTAAACTTTTTAAAAAATGTATATGATTATCTACGATATATATTTCTTTATCAAAGCGTATATTTTTATTTTCCAATAAAGAAAAAATCTCTTTGTACTCTACATCATATATAGCAGATTTGAAACGGGGATCTCTAGGATATTTTACTCTCTCATCAAAAAAATGATGTAAAACTTTTAATCTTTTTGCATGAATAAACGCATATTTAAAAAGTGTAGCTCTTTGGGATGAAAGCATGAGTTTTTCTTGCGTTTGATAATAATAAGCGCAAAGCAATAGTATCATAAATACAATCATCGCTACATAAAGTGTTAAAAATCTAAAAAGTGACTTCTTCTCACTCTTTAGAAGAGAATTTATAGCCTTGTTTTTTGATACTAACAATTTTTTCCTTGCCTATAATTTTACGTAAATTTTTAATATATGTACGAAGTGCAGTATCACTTGGCTCTTCATCATAATCCCACAAATGTTCATAAATACGTTCATGTGCTATGACAGTACCATCATTTTTCATAAATAACTTCAAAAGTTTGGACTCTTTATGCCCCAGTGTGATTGTCTTATCCTCAACAATGATTTCATTATTTTCTATATGGTAGGAAATCCTATCTGAGATTTGAATCATCTCTTTAGATTTATGAAAAAAACCACGTTTTAAAAGAGTCTCAACTCTAATTTTAAGTTCTTTAAGTACAAAAGGTTTACGTATATAGTCATCACAACCACTCTCAAACCCTTTTTCCAAATCCTCCACAGAATCTAAAGAAGTAATAAAAATCGCAGGTGCCAAAACATCACTTTCTCTTGCTTGTTTAAGTAAGTCAAAACCATTGATACCTGGGGTGTTTACATCTAAAAGCAACAAATCATACTTGCTCTCATATAGTTTTTCCTGTGCTTCATATCCATCATATACAGAGATGACAGTATGCCCTTCATCTTCCAAAAACTCAGTGACTGTCTCATTAAGGTTTACATCATCTTCTAATAATAATATACTTCCCATCTACACATACTGCCTAACCCAGTCTTCTATTTGTGTACTGTCACGTGCTCCAGAGAATCTACCTACTTCTTTTCCATCTTTAAAAGCAAGCACTGTGGGGATACTCGCTATACGATACGTAGAACCCAAGGTTTGTTCATCATCATTATTGATTTTCAAAAATTGTGCTTCAAGGGGCATTGCGAGCGCAGCTTTTTCAAAATGGGGTGCCATCTGTAAACATGGCCCACACCAAGGTGCCCAAAAATCTACTATCACTGGCAACTCTGAATTAGCAATATAGTTGGCTAAAATGTTTGCATTTGCACTAAGGGGTTTACTCTCTAGAAGAGATCCTTTACACTCGCCACAGTTTGCCTTAGCATAGGATTCTTTTTTAGGTATACGATTAACTTTAAGACAATGTGGACATACTACATTTACATTCATAGAGAAACTCCTATAGTTTAGATTATTTTTTAATAGTTTAGCTATTATAGCAAAGAAAGTAAATACTTATTTAATAATCTTAAAAACAAAGGAAAACATATGGCAATAAAAGAACTCATAGTAGGTGGTGGATGTTTTTGGTGTACAGAAGCAGTTTTTGAAACACTCAAAGGAGTCAGTGATGTTGAAAGTGGATATGCAAACGGGCAAACACTCAACCCGACCTATACACAGATATGTACAGGAGAAACAGGACATGCTGAAGTAATCAAAATCACTTATGATGATAGTATCATTACTGTAGACACTCTCTTAGATATTTTCTTTGTAGTACATAACCCCACCACACTTAACCAACAAGGGGCTGACAGAGGTACACAGTATCGATCAACTATACTCTATACTGATGAAGAAACAAAAGAAGCTGCCCTAAAAGCTAGGGAAGCAGCACAAACAGACTACACTGACCCCATAGTCACTACTATTGAACCTTTAGACTGTTACTACAAAGCAGAATCTTATCATCAAGATTATTATAGACAAAACCCTATGCAGGGATACTGTAATGCTGTGATACCCCCAAAGTTGGCAAAACTAAAAGAAAAATTTGCCAAAGAGATGTCATAACGCTATCTTCCCTCTAGGGGATTGTCTGACCTATGCTTCACTTTTTTCTCTTGTTCTTCAGAGATATTGGGTTGTGAAAATGCTACTTTCCCTGCGATAATACATCCTTTACATCCAGGCTCACAATGATGATGTAGCTTTAGACACCACTCTGTATCCTCTCCTTTTGTCCCCATAAACTGGCATCCCCATCCTGAACTCATACTATTGTCTCCTCACTTTTTTTTACAATATAGCATTAATACCTTATCTCAAACCCATCTGTATTAAACTGTGCATCGTCTATAATATCATATTTTACTTCCTCTACACTGCTTAAAGGTGATCCCTCTCTAAGTATAGAGATAAAGGTATCAAAATCATCATCAAACACTTCGGATACAACTTCTACACTACCATTATCAAGGTTTTTAATGTACCCTTTAAACTGCTTTCTCATCAGTGCCTGAGAAACAAACTTTCTATAAAACACACCTTGTACTTTTCCTAAAATTATAAATCTATACCATTCCATAATTAAGCAGCCTCTCCATACTCATTTTTAAGATCTTGAAGAAATTCTAAAAGGCGTTCATGAAATAAAACATCTTCTTCTACCTCTTCATCTATACACTCTTTAAATGAACTTAATAACCCAATATCAATCTTTTGAGCAAAACGCTTATTCTCTTTTGTCTCTTTTGCTACCAGTTGAATCAAATGTTCAAAATCAAGTCCATTATTGGTAACAATCTTTTCATGATACTCATTTACTGTATCTATCAGCAGTTCAGCTCTCTCATGATCTTCTCCATAAATACTATAAGCGATATCTTTCATTTTTTGTTTTTCACATTCGCAAATTTCACCATTGGCTGAAACCATGAGTGTCAATATTTTTGCTCTATACTCCATAGAGCTGTGGTGATACACCAAAAACTCCCTAAACATTTTTCTTATGGTATGCTTCAGATTTTTAAACACTCACTATCCTTGAATTACAATTAACACTATTTTAACAAAATTATACTATAGTTTTTCCTAGGTAAAAAAATGAAGGAAATGCGTATGGGGAATATAGATCTAGTCATTATACTAACAACTGCTTTTTTAGGGAGTGTTGGACATTGTATAGGTATGTGTGGTGGTATCGTTGTAGCGTATACATCGAATAAAATCAATCAAAAATCCAGCTACGCTCACCAAGTATCAGCCCATTTGGCATATAATTTTGGACGTGTTGCCACATATACTATCTTGGGTACTATTTTTGGTACTATTGGCAAGGTTATCGCTTTTACGCCTACAACCAAAGGGCTACTCTTTCTTTTGACAGGTATTCTGATGATTTTAGCAGGGCTTTCACTTCTGGGCAATTTAAAGTTCTTAAACTCATCAGAATTGTCCATATCCAAATATAGCTGGTACCAAAAGAGTTTTAGAAAACTTATTACAAACAAGAGTTATGCAAGTTTTTTTCTGCTTGGTATGCTTAATGGTATTATCCCTTGTGGACTTGTCTACTCCTTTGCTATATTTGCTGCAAGTACAGCCACACCTTTAGGTGGTGCATTGGTGATGGCTACTTTTGGTTTAGCTACCATCCCTGCTCTTTTCTTTTTAGGCTTCCTCACCAAATTTCTTCAAAAAGGAAATCTACGTGGTATTATGATGAAACTTGCCGCACTTCTTGTCATTCTCTATGGTGTCATTACCCTCTATAAAGGCTACAATTTTGTAGCCTATCCAGAAGAGATGAAAGCCATGATGGATAAAATGCATGAAAGCAGTATCCAAGAAGGCCCAATGACTGGTAAATTCAATGGAATGAAATGTGCTCCGGGGAAATGTGGTTAATCCTTCATACACATTTTTTAACTATCATCTAACTATATAATGTAGAAAGGAAATGATATGTCAAAAGTAGTAAAAGTTATCGAAGTTCTAGCGCAGTCTGAAAAGTCATGGGAAGATGCAGCAGCAAATGCTGTAAAAGCAGCAAGCAAAAGTGTCAAAGGTATTAAAGGTATTAATATTACTAATATGTCTGCCAAAGTAGACGGTGATAAAATCGTCAAATACAGAATCAATGCAAAGATTTCATTTTTAATTAAATAAAATGCACGTATAGGTACATGCCTATACAAACTCTGCTATAATCCCTCTTATGAATCATATAAAAATATACGCATATACCCATGCCCCACTCTCTTTTAACTTTAAACAAACTGTAGAACG
>Ga0256839_1001162_pt1 | contig 32599 bp, 25 predicted proteins | sample 354166metaG_FD_185968 | JGI IMG/M metagenome (GOLD analysis project Ga0256839, IMG submission 185968) | Hydrothermal vent microbial communities from Mid Atlantic Ridge, Atlantic Ocean - 354-166 | ecosystem: Environmental > Aquatic > Marine > Hydrothermal vents | place: Atlantic Ocean: Mid... | reverse complement strand
GGGCGACAATGTGAACATTAATGTCGAATTAATCGTACCAATCGCAATGGAAGAAAGCCTACGCTTCGCCATCCGCGAAGGTGGCCGCACAGTTGGTGCCGGCGTTGTTGGTAAAATTATTGAGTAGGTAAAGATATAGAGGTGTAGCTCAGTTGGTAGAGCATCGGTCTCCAAAACCGAGGGCCGGGAGTTCGAGTCTCTCCACCTCTGCCATCATTTGGTGGATCCAAGGGAAGTAAAGCGCTAGAAAGAATAAGATGGCTGAAAAAAGTAAGCAGAAAGTCGGACCTGTCAAATATCTTGAACAGGTGCAGCAAGAGGGTCGTAAGGTTGTCTGGCCGTCGGCACGCGAAACTATGACTACATCTATCATGGTTATTATTGTCATGGTGTTCTTGGGCGTATTCTTTTGGGTCGTTGATTTTTTTACCGGTAATACTGTGGTTTGTGTCGCCGAAATTGGCCAAGCGGCGGATGTCGCCAAGAAATGTATTTTGGGGTTAAGCAGTGGAAGCTAAATGGTATATCGTTCAGGCGCACTCAAATTTTGAGAAGCGCGTACAGGAGAGCCTCTTTTCCGAGGCCGAGCAAAAAGGCTTGTCTGATTTGTTTGAGGAAATTCTGGTGCCGACAGAGCATGTCGTAGAAATACGCCGTGGTCGCAAGGTTGAGAGCGAGCGTAAATATTTCCCGGGCTATGTTTTGGTGAAAATGGTTCTGACAGATGAAGCTTATCATTTGGTCAAAAACACCCCGAAGGTCTCTGGCTTTTTGGGTTCGCTCAATAAGCCTATGCCGGTATCCGAAGCTGAAGTGCAGCGGATTGTTGGTCAAATCGCCGAGAGCGAAGATGCGCCGCGTCCTACGGTTATCTTTGAAATTGGCGAGAAAGTTAAAGTTACGGACGGCTCTTTCGCGTCGTTTGAGGGTAGTGTTGAGGATATTGACGAAGAAAATTCGCGCCTCAAAGTGCTGATAAATATTTTTGGTCGGGGCACCCCGGTCGAATTGGAATATACTCAGGTCGAGAAAACGACTTAAGTATCAAATCTCTGTGGGAGAGGGTGTGTAAGTCCATACATCTTTCCGACCACGGAACACACCGTAATGAGCATGGGGTTCGTTACATAATATAGCGCCCTTATTATAAAGGGTGCAATTTGGAGTGAAGCATGGCGAAGAAGATTGAAGGGTATATCAAATTGATCATACCTGCCGGGGCAGCCAACCCGGCACCACCGCTAGGGCCTGCATTGGGTCAGCGCGGCGTTAACATTATGGAGTTCGCCAAGGCGTTTAACTCCAAAACTGGCGATATGGAAAAGAACATCCCCGTCCCGACTGTTATTACGGTTTTTGCGGATAAGTCTTTTACTTTTGAAACCAAAACTCCGCCTGCGAGTTATTATCTCAAGAAGGCCGTCGGTCGCGATAGTGGTTCTAACGAGCCTGGTCGCGATATGGTTGCTACGGTAACTATGGCGCAATGTAAGGAAATTGCAGAAATGAAATTCCCTGACCTGACCGCCAATGATTTGGACGCGGGTGCCAAAATTATTGCAGGTTCCGCCCGTTCAATGGGCTTTGAGGTGGAGGAGTAGATCATGGCTGGAAAAAGATATAAAGCCGCTTTGGCGAAAGTTGACCGCAATGCGGATCACACTGTCAAAAACGCAGTAGAGCTGGTCAAAGGTAATGCGACCGCTAAATTCGACGAAACGATTGAAGTTTCTATCAATCTTGGTGTTGATCCGCGCCACGCTGACCAAATGGTTCGCGGCGTGTGTAAATTGCCAAATGGTACGGGCCGCTCATTGCGGGTTGCCGTATTTGCGAAAGACGCGAAAGCTGAAGAAGCAAAAAAAGCTGGTGCAGACATTGTGGGTGCAGAAGACCTGATGAAAATGGTTCAAGACGGTCAGATGGACTTTGATAAAGTTATCGCGACGCCGGACATGATGCCGCTCGTTGGTCGCCTTGGTCAAATTCTTGGCCCCAAAGGCATGATGCCAAACCCTAAGGTTGGCACAGTAACTATGGACGTTGCTAGGGCTGTTGCCGATTCTAAAGGCGGCGCGGTTGAGTTTCGGGTTGAGAAAGCCGGGATCATCCACGCGGGCGTTGGTAAAGCTAGTTTCTCTGAGGCTGCTCTTGCTGAAAATGTAAGCGCGTTTTTGGGCGCTATCATGAAAGCCAAACCAACAGGTGCCAAAGGCACTTATATGCAAAAAGTAACCCTAAGCTCTACCATGGGCCCAGGTGTTAAAATTGACGTGTCGGAAGCGACAGCGTCATAAGGAATTTGGCGGGGGGTAACTTCTGCTAATGTTCGTAGTGGTCGTCTAGGCGGCCATTACATTGTCCGAGATCACGGGTGCGGCAAATATAGCCGCTTAATTAAAGCCGGTGTGAGACAGAGCAAAAACTATTTTTGACCACCTTCTATAGGGGTGGTCACGAAGTTCGAGCCCTGGGACACAAGACCGTACCGGTTTTTGTCATTTGGCAAAAAAAGGTACACTGAAAGGCGGACCCATGGGGGGTTTGCCATTTACAGGGAGACCGCAATGGATCGTAAAGAAAAACAGGAACAAGTAAAAGTGCTGGAAGGCATTTTCGCTGATTCCGGATCCGTCGTTATGGCTGAATACTCGGGCATGACAGTTGCGGAACTGACTGATTTGCGCGCAAAGCTCCGTGAGGAGAACGCAACGATCAGAGTTGTTAAAAACCGTCTCGCTAAAATCGCACTCAAAGGAACGCCCGGTGAAGGCCTGGCTGACCTGTTCAAAGGCCCGGTAGCAATTGCTTATTCGGAAGATATGATTGGTGCGGCGAAAGTGACCGTAAAATTTGCCAAGGACAATGATAATTTCAATGTTCTGGGCGGTATTGCGGGCGATGACATCGTTGATGTCGCTGGTGTTGTGACATTGTCATCAATGCCGTCGCGCGAAGAGCTTATTGGTATGGCTGCCGCAAGGCTGCTGGGTCAAGCTTCTGAAATCGGTTCACGTCTTAATGCACCTGGGAGCGCGCTTGCTGGCGCAATTTCGGTCATTGAAGAGCGTGCCGCCGCCTAAAGAAGAACTAAGGGTTATTAACAATAGTCAGTATTCGTAACAATTCGAACTGAAACTTAAAAGGAAACTAAAATGGCTGATGTAGCTAAACTTGCAAAAGATCTGATGGCTTTGACCATCATGGAAGCAAAAGAACTCAATGATATTCTTGAAGAAAACGGCATCAAAGCCGCAGCTGCTGTTGCAGTTGCTGGCCCAGCTGCTGCTGGCGGCGAAGCTGCTGCTGAACAAACCGAATTTGATGTTGTTATGACATCATTCGGCGAAAAGAAAATCGCTGTAATTAAAGAAGTCCGCGCTATTACAGGTCTTGGCCTGAAAGACGCAAAAGACCTCGTTGAAGCCGCTCCTAAGGCTATCAAAGAAGGTGTGTCTAAGGACGAAGCTGAAGACGTTAAAGCTAAGCTGGAAGCAGCTGGCGCAACCGTCGAAGTTAAGTAATCTATCTCGTTCGGCGCGTACTTTACGTGCGCGCCGAACAATTCTCTTACACTAGATTTTAGGTGTGCTGTGCGGGACAGCTAAAATGCCCGAAAGAATTTAGAGAGATCATTTGGTCTTTCGCATTAAAAAAAGGTGTCTTTGATGTCGCTCACATTTACTGGCAAAAAACGTATTCGCAAAAGCTTTGGCAAGATTCCGGAGGTTATCCGCATGCCAAACCTGATCGAAGTGCAAAAAAGCTCTTACTATCAGTTCTTGCAAATGGATGTCCCTCTCGACGAACGTGGGGACGACGGCTTGAACGGTGTATTTAGATCCGTATTTCCGGTTCGGGATTTTTCCGAGCGGGCTATATTGGAATATGTATCGTTTCAATTTGATCCACCTAAATTTGACGAAGAAGAATGCCAGCAGCGCGATATTACCTATGCAGCACCGCTCAAGGTAAAAATGCGTCTTGTCGTGTTTGATACAGACGATTCTACGGGTGCTAAATCTGTAAAAGACATTAAAGAGCAAGAAGTTTATATGGGCGACATGCCCCTGATGACCGAAAAAGGCACATTCATTGTCAACGGTACGGAGCGGGTTATCGTCTCGCAAATGCATAGATCGCCGGGTGTTTTCTTTGACCATGACGGCGGTAAAAAACATTCGTCCGGCAAAGTTTTGCACTCTGCGCGTATCATTCCTTATCGTGGTTCGTGGATGGATTTCGAATTTGACGCCAAAGACATTTTGCATGTCCGGATTGACCGCAAGCGTAAACTGCCTGCGACAACGGTTCTGTATGCTCTGGGTATGACCAAAGAAGAAATCCTCGAAGAATATTACGACACCATTGATTACAAACGCAATAAAGCCAAAGCGGGCTGGTCACTACCGTTTAACAAAGATATGTACCGTGGATCAAAACTAATCCACGATCTAGTCGATGCCAAAACCGGTGATGTTGTTGCACCTGCTGGACGCAAATTGACGGCACGTGGTGCCAAGAAATTGGCCGAGGGTGGCTTGAAGAACCTGTTGATTAGCGACGAAGAATTAGCAGAGCGCTATGCCGCCGCCGATATTGTCAATGTCGAAACTGGCGAAATTTACGCAGAAGCTGCTGATGAGCTGAGCATTGAAGCTATCGAAGCTATGAACGAAGCTGGTATCACAGATATTTCAGTTCTCAATATTGACCATGTTAATATCGGGCCATTTATCCGCAATACTTTGGCCGCCGATAAGAACGAAGATAAAGACGGCGCACTTGTTGACATTTACCGGGTGATGCGTCCGGGCGAGCCGCCGACACCAGAAACCGCCGACGCTTTGTTCCAAAGCTTGTTCTTCGAATCTGATCGTTACGATCTGTCCGTTGTTGGCCGTGTGAAGATGAATTTGCGCATGGATATGGAATGTCCAGATAGCCAGCGTGTATTGCGCAAGGAAGACATCCTAGCGGTTGTCGATACTTTGGTGAAATTGAAAGACGGCATTGGCCAAACCGACGATATTGACAATCTTGGCAATCGCCGGGTGCGTTCAGTTGGTGAATTGATGCAAAATCAGTATAGAATTGGTCTTCTCCGTATGGAGCGTGCCATTAAAGAGCGTATGACTTCGGTTGATATTGAAACTGTCATGCCTCACGATTTGATCAATGCTAAGCCAGCCGCCGCCGTTGTGCGCGAGTTTTTTGGCTCTAGCCAATTGTCACAGTTTATGGATCAGACCAATCCGCTGTCTGAGATTACCCATAAGCGCCGTTTGTCTGCGCTTGGGCCCGGTGGTCTTACGCGCGAACGGGCTGGTTTTGAAGTCCGTGATGTGCATCCAACCCATTATGGTCGTATCTGTCCCATCGAGACACCAGAGGGGCCAAATATTGGCCTGATTAACTCGCTGGCTACCCATGCCCGGATTAACAAATACGGCTTTATCGAAAGTCCGTACCGCAAAATCATCAAAGGTAAAGTCACCAATGATGTGGTTTATCTCTCGGCTATGGAAGAAGCTCGCTACAAGATTGCGCAGGCCAATGCAGAGGTTGACGATAACAGCATGCTCGTCGGCGATATGATTACGTGCCGGGTTAATGGTGATGTGACTTTAATTGAACGCGACGATGTTGACATGGTTGACGTGTCTCCGAAACAGCTAGTCTCGGTCGCCGCCTCGCTTATTCCTTTCTTGGAAAATGATGATGCCAACCGTGCTTTGATGGGCTCAAATATGATGCGCCAGGCTGTGCCATTATTGAAGGCCGAAGCGCCTTTGGTCGGTACCGGCATGGAAGCAGTTGTGGCCGCAGATAGCGGCGCGATTGTTAACGCCAAACGCGCAGGTATTGTCGAGCAAGTGGACGCGAAACGTATCGTTATCCGCGCCACAAAAGAAAAAGATCTGACTAAGTCTGGTGTGGACATTTATAACCTGCTGAAATTCCAACGCTCGAACCAAAGCACGTGTATTAACCAGACACCGCTTGTGAAAGTTGGTGATGTGGTTAAGGCGGGCGATACAATTGCCGACGGCCCGTCTACGGACTTGGGCGAATTGGCGCTTGGTAAAAACGTGCTTGTGGCCTTTATGCCGTGGAACGGATTTAACTACGAAGATAGTATCTTGATTTCCGAGCGTATCGTGATCGACGATGTTTACACGTCCTTGCATCTCGAAGAGTTCAATGTCATGGCGCGCGATACTAAGCTTGGGCCTGAAGAAATCACCCGTGATATTCCTAATGTCGGCGAAGAAGCTCTGGGCAATCTCGACGAAGCGGGCATTGTCTCGGTTGGTGCCGAAGTGCATGCAGGCGATATTCTGGTTGGTAAAGTGACACCAAAAGGCGAAAGCCCGATGACACCGGAAGAAAAGCTTTTGCGGGCTATTTTCGGCGAGAAAGCCTCTGATGTTCGCGATACCTCATTGAAACTACCGCCAGGTGCTTCCGGTACGGTTGTTGAGGTACGTGTGTTTAACCGCCACGGAGTCGATAAAGATGAGCGTGCGCTACAAATCGAGCGCGAAGAGATTGAATTCCTCGGCAAAGATAGAGCCGACGAATTATCTATCCTGGAGCGCAATATCTATGCCAGCGTCAAGAAAACGCTGCTCGGCAAATCTGCCGTATCCGGCCCGCGCGGCTATAAAAAAGGCCCTGTCACCGCAGAAAATCTGGACGAAATCCCGCGCTCCGATTGGTGGCGTATCGGCGTAGACGACGAACAAGCCATCGGCGAACTTGAGGCTCTGCGTATTCAGTATGATACCTCCAAAGCTAAATTGGATGCCCGTTTCGAAGACAAAGTTGACAAGCTACAGCGCGGCGATGAACTGCCGCCGGGCGTCATGAAAATGGTCAAAGTTTTTGTGGCGGTTAAGCGTAAGCTCCAACCGGGCGATAAAATGGCCGGGCGTCATGGTAATAAAGGTGTAATATCTAAAATCAACCCACGCGAAGACATGCCGTATCTCGAAGACGGTACGCCTGTTGACATCGTACTTAATCCACTCGGTGTTCCTTCTCGGATGAATGTTGGGCAAATTCTCGAAACCCATCTTGGTTGGGCCAGTGCTGGCGCTGGTAAAATGATCAACGAAGCGCTACAAGCTTATAAAGAAAGTGGTGATATGTCGCCGCTGAAACTGGAGCTGGAAAACACTTACGGCAAAGATGCTGAGCTACCCAAGAAAAATTACGAGCTGGAAGAGCTGGCTGGTAATTTGGTCAAAGGTGTGCCCATGGCGACGCCGGTATTTGACGGCGCCCACGAAGAGGACATTGTTGAAATTCTCGAACGGGTTGGTCTCACCAGCTCCGGTCAAGAATATCTACGCGATGGCCGCACGGGCGAGCAATTTACCCGTCAGGTTACTGTTGGCTATAAATATTTGCTTAAACTACACCATTTGGTGGACGACAAAATCCATGCCCGCTCTATTGGGCCGTACTCGCTTGTTACCCAGCAGCCGCTTGGTGGTAAAGCACAGTTCGGTGGACAGCGCTTTGGTGAGATGGAAGTTTGGGCGCTCGAAGCCTACGGCGCCGCTTACACCTTGCAAGAAATGTTGACGGTGAAATCCGATGACGTTGCTGGTCGGACCAAAGTTTACGAAAGTATAGTGCGCGGCGACGATGCATTTGAAGCCGGTATCCCGGAAAGCTTTAATGTGCTTATCAAAGAGATTAGATCTCTTGGTTTGAACATTGAGCTTACGAACGGCTAACCCAGAAACAAAAACCAGAAACCAGAATCGTAAACATGAAAAACAAAGTAAACAAGAACGTACCGAGCGTAGTGAGGCAAGGCCAAGTGGCCGTCGGCGCTTGTGCGCCGCACCCGCGTAGGCGTGCGTTCTTGCGCACTGCCGTGAGCGATATAAAAAGGAGACGATCATGAACCAAGAGGTCATGAACATTTTCAATCCGGCCCAAGAGGGTCCGAGTTTTGACAGAATACGAATTTCTTTGGCATCGCCAGAGAAGATTTTGTCTTGGTCATTTGGTGAAATCCGCAAGCCGGAGACCATAAATTACCGGACATTCAAGCCCGAGAAAGACGGCTTGTTCTGTGCGCGTATCTTTGGCCCGACCAAAGATTACGAATGCCTATGTGGTAAATACAAACGCATGAAATATAAAGGCGTTGTCTGCGAGAAATGCGGCGTTGAAGTAACCGTTACCCGCGTGCGCCGCGAGCGTATGGGGCATATCGAGCTGGCTGCGCCTGTTGCACATATCTGGTTTTTGAAATCCCTACCGTCGCGTATTGCTACCTTGCTGGACATTACCCTCAAAGAAGTTGAGCGGATTTTGTACTTTGAAAGCTTCGTGATTACGGAACCTGGTTTGACATCTCTCACCGAACGTCAATTGCTGAGTGAGGAAGAATTCCTCGACGCCCAATCCGAGTTTGGCGAAGACAGCTTTACGGCAAGCATTGGCGCCGAAGCCGTGCGCGAAATGCTCATAGCTCTTGACCTGGAAGCCGAGGTTGAGCGCACCCGTTTCGACATGACCGAAACTGGCTCGCAGCTTAAGTTGAAAAAATACCGCAAGCGTCTAAAGTTGCTTGAAGCTTTCATCGCATCTGGCAACCGTCCCGAGTGGATGGTCTTGACCGTTGTTCCGGTTATCCCGCCAGAATTGCGCCCATTGGTGCCCCTAGATGGTGGCCGTTTTGCGACATCTGATCTGAACGATCTATACCGCCGGGTTATCAACCGCAATAACCGCCTCAAGCGCCTGATCGAATTGCGTGCGCCCGATATTATCGTGCGTAACGAAAAGCGTATGTTACAAGAATCTGTTGATGCGCTTATCGACAATGGTCGTCGTGGCCGTGTGATTACGGGTGCCAATAAACGCCCACTGAAATCCATGTCCGACATGCTTAAAGGTAAGCAAGGTCGTTTCCGCCAGAACTTGCTGGGTAAACGGGTCGATTATTCTGGTCGTTCGGTTATCGTGGTTGGCCCAGAGCTGATGTTGCACCAGTGCGGCTTGCCCAAGAAAATGGCTTTGGAATTGTTCAAGCCATTTATCTATGCGCGTCTAGATGCCAAAGGTTTGTCCGGTACAGTTAAACAGTCCAAGAAAATTGTTGAGAAACAACGCCCGGAAGTTTGGGATATCTTGGACGAAGTTATCCGCGAACACCCGATCATGCTCAACCGTGCGCCAACTTTGCACAGGCTCGGCATTCAGGCGTTTGAACCCGTTTTGACCGAAGGTAAAGCCATTCGCTTGCACCCGCTGGTTTGTACAGCATTTAACGCCGACTTTGACGGTGACCAAATGGCGGTTCATGTACCGCTTTCTATAGAGAGCCAGCTAGAAGCTCGCGTTTTGATGATGTCTACCAACAACATCTTGTCGCCGGCCAACGGTAAGCCGATTATTGTACCGTCCCAAGATATCGTTCTGGGTCTGTATTATATGTCCATCATGGTCGACGGCGAAAAAGGTGAAGGTCGTGCATTTGTAAATATGCAAGAGATAGAAGCCGCGCTCGATGACAAACAAATCACATTACACTCCAAAATCCTTGGCCGCTTCAAGGTTATGGACGCGGACGGTAATATCACTCAAGAGGTGGCTGAAACCACGGCTGGTCGTTTGATGATTGCCGAATATTTGCCAGTGCATGAAAAGATTCCGTACTCGGAGCTTAATGTATTGATGACCAAAAAAGCTATTGGTTCATTGATCGATTTAGTGTACCGTCATGCGGGTCAAAAAGCGACGGTAATTTTCTGTGACAAAGTCATGGGTATTGGCTTTCGCGAAGCGGCGAATGCCGGTATTTCGTTTGGTAAAGATGATATGATCATCCCCGAAGAAAAAGCTATATTCGTCGGTGAGACCAAAGCTTTGGTCAATGATTTCGAACAGCAATATGCAGACGGCCTTATTACCAAAGGCGAGAAATACAACAAAGTTGTCGACGCTTGGTCAAAATGTACGGACAAAGTGGCGGACGCCATGATGGACGAAACTGCCAAGCCGCGCAAAATTATCAACTCCGTGTTTATGATGGCCGATAGTGGCGCGCGTGGTTCCAAGAACCAAATGAAACAGCTTGCGGGTATGCGTGGTCTCATGGCCAAGCCGTCGGGCGAGATTATCGAGACACCGATTATTTCCAACTTTAAAGAAGGCCTGTCGGTTCTTGAATACTTTAACTCGACCCACGGGGCGCGTAAAGGCTTGGCCGATACGGCGCTGAAAACTGCGAACTCGGGTTATCTAACCCGCCGCTTGGTTGACGTTGCCCAGGACTGTATTGTCACCGAACTTGATTGCGGAACGTCCGAGGGTATCAAGCTCATTCCTGTGGTGGATAGCGGTGAAGTTGTCGTTAGTTTAGGCGAACGTATGCTTGGCCGTAATTGCGCCGAAGACATTCGCGATCCAGCAAGCGGCGATGTTATCTTCCCGGCCAATACTTATATCGACGAAGACAAAGCCTTGGTGATTGATAATTCAGGTCTTGCAGACGCCCGCGTGCGTTCGGCTCTGACCTGCGATACAGTAACTGGTATTTGTTCGGCCTGTTATGGTCGGGATCTAGCGCGCGGTACCCGTGTCAATATGGGCGAAGCGGTAGGCGTTATTGCGGCGCAGTCTATTGGCGAGCCGGGTACTCAGCTCACCATGCGGACCTTCCATATTGGCGGTACGGCCTCAGTTTCTGATAAATCCGTGGTTGAAAGTGCCAATGAAGGTAAGGTCGTCTATATTAACGGTAATGTTGTCAAAGACAGTGCGGGCATTCTCATGGTTATGGGGCGCAACATGCAAATTGCCGTGCATTCAAACGACGGCAAAGAGCTTGAGGCGCATAAAGTTAGCTATGGCAGCAAGGTTTGGGTCGAGGACGGCGCCAAGATTGCGCGCGGTGACAAGATCAATGAATGGGATCCTTATGCGGAGCCTATCTTGACCGAAGTTGGCGGTACGGTGCAGTTGCTCGATATGATCGACGGCGTTTCCGTGCGTGAAGAAACTGACGAAGAAACCGGTATTACCTCCAAAGTTATCGTCGACTGGCGTTCATCTGCTAAAGGCGGTGATCTACAGCCAGTTGCAGTTGTTTTGGACAAAGACGGCGAACCTATGAAAACGCCAAACGGTAATGTAGCATCTTATATGCTTTCCGTTGGTTCTATGTTGTCTGTCAATGACGGTGACAAAGTTCATGCTGGTGACAGCTTGGCACGTATCGCCAAAGGCGGTGCGACTCAGCGCGATATTACCGGTGGTCTGCCGCGTGTGGCCGAATTGTTCGAGGCGCGTAAGCCAAAAGACGATGCGGTTATTGCCGACAAAGACGGTGTTATTGAATTTGTCCGCGAGTATAAAAACAAGCGCCGTATTCAAATTACACCGGACGATGAGACTATTGAGCCGTCCACATTCCTAATTGCCAAAGGTAAGCACATGTCTGTGCGTCCCGGCGACCGCGTGGTTAAAGGGGATTACCTCATTGACGGTAATCCTGCGCCCCACGATATTCTGGAAATCCTCGGCGTCGAAGCTCTGGCAGAATATATGGTCGACGAAGTGCAAGCGGTTTACCGTTTGCAAGGCGTGCCGATTAACGACAAACATATTGAAGTTATCGTGCGTCAAATGTTGCAAAAAGTTGAGGTTATTGATCCGGGCGATACCAGCTTGCTGAAAGCCGAGCAGATAGACCGCCAAGATTTTGCCGACGTGAATAAGGCACTTCTGGAACGCGACAAAGACAAGACGCCAGCAACGGCGAAACCGTTCTTGCTCGGTATCACCAAAGCGTCATTGCAAACTAAGTCGTTCATCTCGGCAGCGTCTTTCCAAGAAACCACCCGCGTACTGACCGAAGCGTCGGTGCAGGGCAAGGAGGATTTACTCGAAGGTCTCAAGGAAAATGTTATCGTCGGTCGTTTGATCCCGGCTGGTACAGGCGCAATTTTGCGCAAATACCAAAACTTGGCCAATGCCCGCGATACCAAACTTCTGGAAGACCGCGCAGCTGGCATAGACACAGACGAAGATCTACCAGCAGAAATCGCAGAAGCCGCAGCGAAAGAAGCTGGCGAGTAGGTTTCTGGGACAGCCCCAAATATTATTTCACAAAACCCGGTCTTATGGCCGGGTTTTTATTTGGGTGTGATGCGTAGTAATTTGCCGTCCGCCGCATCATCGGTCAGGATGAGGATAGAGCCATCGGGGGCGGTACGGACATCGCGGATGCGGGCGTTTAGATCTGATAATAAAATATATTCACCGACGGCTTTCCCGTTTTCCAAATCGACCCTGCGCAAGTCGCGGGATTTAAGCCCGCCGACGAAAGCATCGCCGTTCCAGTCCGCAAATAAATCTCCCCGGTAAATGGTCAGGCCGGACGGGGCGATGGACGGTGTCCAGTCTAGGACAAACCCCTCCATGCCTGTGTAGCTTTCAAATGGGGATATTTTTGCGCCATTATAATCAGTGCCCGTGGTGGTGATGGGCCAGCCATAATTCTTGCCGGGTTCGATGAGGTTAAGTTCATCCCCGCCTTTGGCCCCATGTTCATGGATCCATAATTTACCGCTGATCTTATCATAATGCAGGCCTTGGGCATTGCGGTGACCCAAACTGTAAATTTCTGGACGCACATCCGTCTCGCCAATGAACGGATTATCTGCGGGAACGGATCCGTCCGGATGTAGCCGTACAATTTTACCGAGGTGCGAGGTTTTATCCTGCGCCGCCTCACGGTAGGCAAAACCCTCACCGAGCGTCATCACCAATGTTCCGTCTGGCAAGAAAACCATGCGCGCCCCGAAATGCGACGAGGTATCTTTGGCCGGGCTTGCCTGAAAAATTTCTGTGCGATCTACTAAGGTTCCGTCAACCAGGCGGGCGCGTATGATAGCCGTGCGGTTAGCCTTTTTCGTGCCCTTGGCATAGGACAGAAAAACAGTCTGACTGTCGGCAAAATCCGGAGCCAAAACAACATCAAGCAGACCGCCTTGTCCCTGGGCATATATATCGTCCGGCAGACCACTGATCTCAGTGCGGGTGCCGTCTAACCGAATATGCTGTAAATACCCAAGCTGTTCCGTGACCAAATAACTACCATCTGGCAATACGGCAACACTCCAAGGGGCGCGGAGTTTACCTGCAATGGTTTGCACATTAAGTGCAGTCTGGCTGGCGCTTGCCACTATTCGCTGCGTGGTTTTTTCGCTTTTATCGGGCGCACAACCAGATACCAACAGAGCAATGGCAACCGCAAAACCTGTTATTCGAATACCCATAATTGCTCCTTTCGAACTGGCCATTTTTAACGTGCCTTGACCTATACCCAATGCTTAGCCCATATTGGCGGTGGGCGAAAGGCCAGAAAGAAAAGAAGAAAATGAAGAAGCAAGCCAAGAGAGAGAAGCCATGAAGAAATTCGGAAAAACATTTTTGGTCTTTATCCTCAGCGTGCTTATCGCCACCTTACTGGCCACCTTGTTCTCGACCCAATTTGTCATTACTGGATTAGAGGGCGCTGGTGCCAAAGTAGGCCTCGGGGATCGCTTGGACATGACTTTTTATGACCTTGGTCATTTAGGGCGGCTGTATGGTATTTTCATCTTTATCGGCCTAGGCATTGCATTCTTGTGTGCAACCATAGTCCACCGCTTCGCCAAAACCAAACGCCCCCTAATTTACGTGGTCGCAGGCATGGCCTGTTTCGTGATTATGCTCTACCTAATGCAAGTCGTCTTCTTCGGCGTCCCGATAATAGCCGGCGCAAGGAGCGGGCTTGGTCTGGCATTCCAAGCATTGGCTGGCGGCTTGGCGGGCTATGTATTTGCGCGACTGACGGGCAGGGGGCGGGTTTAGTTAATGATAACCCACGCTAACTTGCCCTGACTTCGTTGTGGGCAGATTGCCTTTGGTCTGCCGCACCGTTCAGGCAACTGACAACAGCTTGTCCAAGAAAGTACGCAAAATTTACCGGAACGGCATTGCCAATTTGTTTGTATTGCTGACTTACACTGCCTGCAAATTGCCATTCATCGGGAAATGTTTGTATGCGCGCATATTCTCGAACTTGAAACGGTCTTGTTTCGTCCGGGTGACAACGCTCAGTTTGTTTTTGAGCTGGCGCACATGTTAGTGTAAGACATGGTTCATCCCAAGAAATTCTGCGGGCCATACCAGTCTTGCCGCCCCCAAGATAATAACTCTTTAGCATATATTCTTTTTGTATCTTGACAGGTAAATCGCGCCAATATCCACCGGGGGGAATAAGAGACAAGATTTCTTTTTTGCGCTTGGGGTAAACCTGCCCTGCTGTTTCAGGGACGTCATTAATATATAACGGCCCGGATTTTAGAGCATCTTTTAACGTATAAATATTTGGCTGTGGTTTTGGGTACTCGAATACGAGGTTGCTATTTTTTTTAATCCCTACAATTATTAACCGTTCGCGTTTTTGCGGCACTCTGTAATGAATTGCTCTTAAGACTTGGGGCTTCACAACGTCGTAGCCCAGTTCTTCCAGAATATAGATCATTGTTTTTAGGGTGTTGCCATTATCGTGGTTTAACAAACCTCTAACATTTTCGCCTATAAAGATATTTGGTTCCGTTTCCTTGATACACCGTGCAAATTCATAAAACATAGTGCCGCGAACGTCTTCAAAGCCCATTTTTTTGCCAGCATAGCTAAATGTTTGGCAAGGGAACCCGCCTGTTACGAGGTCAACTTTTCCTTTGTAAGGTGTGAAATCCACATGGGAAATATCCCCATTTACGACATTCCATTCCGGTCTGTTTTTTCTGAGTGTGCTACAGGCATATTTATCTATTTCGTTGAGCAGAATGTGATCAATGCCGGCCCATTCCATCCCCAATGCTAACCCACCTGCACCTGCAAACAGCTCTATCGAAGTGTATTTCCTCTTGGGAGAAATGCGCTTATGTTCCTGAGTTTGCTCTGCGTTTGCGCATCTCAAAAATGAAATATTATTGATACTGTCCTCATCGTAAAGCCTATAATTATTCGCAGGGTTTCTGGTAGCCTTTAAAGTACCTTCATTATCCCATCGGCGAATGGTCTCAGGGCAAACCCCTAGCTTTTGTGCGGCTTGTGAAACGGTAAAATAGTTTTGCATTTAGAATCGTCCTTCTTACAACCTTATACATGGTTATTTAAATCTAATTTTCCCTTTAGGTAAAGGCCTAAGTTCTATACTTGTTCTTTTATATTTATTGAGGGAACCTAGGTTTCATTGAAAAGTAAAAGAGACACCCTATGTTAAATGAGAAAGATGCAAAACAAATCATCAAAGCGACGGTTAAGAGTAGCATTATTGAATTTGCAAAAAAGTCTGTACGGAAAAAAGCAAAATTCCAAATACTTGATCTGATTATTCCTAAAGAACGTAAAATTAGATCTGTTGTGGGGGGGTTGGAAACGTCTTTAGGAACTACTCTTTGGGAGCCCTTAGCGAAAGCATTGGCTTCAAAGAGTGGTTTTACGGTTATAAAATCAAACCTTAAAAGTCCAACAAATATGCCTTCCAACTTAAATAATTCGCTACAAACGATTATCGACGATCGCAAGAATCAAGGTGGTTTGTACGATGCAACCAAAAGCCACGAAGAAATTAAGCGGGTATGTCAGTCTTTCATCAAAACCCCAGTCGGGTCTTTTACAGTCGCACCGAGGGGCAGGGGTGTCGATATATGGTTGGAAAAAGACGGAATAAATTATTTTTTTGATACTAAGACGGTTCAGCCGAACATTGGTACTTTTACAAGCTGTATGGAACAAGTACTAACCTGGTACGCTTACTATTATTCCAAAAACCCTACCGGGACAGCAGTTGCTAGAATTGTATTTCCATACAATCCGAATCCTGGCAAATCATTTTGGGATGGAGCAATGGGCGGTGGTAAACCACTTGAACCAGATAATGAGGCTTGGGTAGAGAATCAATTTTGGGATTTTTGTTCAGGGCTAGAAGACACATATGAACTCATTACATCGGCTTTTATTGAGCTGCAAAAGTCCGGGGCTTTGGAAAGAATTCTTGATGCAATTTTTAGAAACGGTGAGATTAATGAGTCTACGCCCTAAGAAGGGGCACCTCCCCCGCGATGCGGGGTGAGGATATTTCCTTATTAACCCAACCTACTTAAACTCTGGCAAGTCTGCTTTCATTTGTGCACCTTGCCTCTCTGCGGCTAGGGCTTTGGCGCGCATGAAGGCTTTGAACTCTGGTGAGTTTGTTAGGGCTTGGAGGTCGTGTAAGTTCGCTGTGGCTTCGGCTGTTACATTGAACATTTGCTCTAGCTTCTCCATGTCGGATTTTTCCCGTGGGAATACCCGGATTTGAACCTTTGTGTCCGCATCAATACCGGCCAGGTCTTTGGCGATTTCGAGGGCTTTCATGAAGCCGCCGAGCTCGTCAACCAATCCAATCTCTTTGGCTTGCGTGCCCGTCCAGACCCGGCCACGGGCGATCTCGCGCACACGTTCGATGGACAGGCCTCGGCCTTCGGCGACCCGGCTGGTGAAGTCGACATAGATGTCTTCCATACTGTCATACATGGCTTGGCGATTGCCTTGGCTCCACGGCTCGAAGGCCGAATAGGCGGAGGAAAATTCGCCGCCCAGTTCGATGGCTTCAATATTATAGCCGACCTTGGCCAAGGTGTCGCGCAGGACGACCTTGCCGCCGACCACGCCAATAGAACCAGTAACCGTGGTCGGCATGGCAATGATTTTGTCTGCTGGTGCCGCCACATAGTAACCACCCGAAGCCGCATATTGTCCCATTGAGATAATCACAGGTTTGCCTGCATCTTTAGCTTTGATAACCGCGTCCCAAATTTGGTCAGACGCGGTGGCGGATCCGCCGGGGCTATCGATGCGAAATATAATGGCCTTAACTTTGTCGTTCTTGGAGGCGGCAATCAGGGCTTCGGACACGGTGTCGCCACCCATGGAGATATTGTTGGAGAACGGGTTGGAGCCGTCGTCGGAGCCACCTTGAACAACGGCACCTTGGCCGCCGACAAAGGCAATGAGGGGGCCGGTGTTAAACCCGGCGCCGTAATCCGCAACGCTCTGGAAGCTCGCGGACTTGCCGCCCGCTTTCTTCTTGGCGTAGTCTTTGGCGTCTACATAATGCCCCAGCTTGTCCACATAGCCAAGCTCTTTGGCCTTTTCGGCGCTGTGGGGCGCATTGTTGAGAAAGTCGAGGAAAGCTTTTTCCGTGATGTCCCGGTCCGCCGCAATATTTTTGACACTGCTGTCCATGAGCGATTGCAACAAAGATGTCATAGCTTCGCGGTGCGGCTCGGTCAGCGTCTTTTCGGTAAAGGTATTGGCGGCGTTCTTATATTCCGCAAATTTAACGAACTCAGGTTTGGCATCGAGCTTCTCGAACACACCGCCGAGGAATTCTATTTCTGCCCGCATACCGGCCAGAGAAAAGCCTGTGGTGTCTTGCAGCCAAACCTCGTCGGCGGCAGAGACGGCCATGTAGGCGGACAGACTTGTACCCTCAAAACCCTGTGCATGGGCGACGACAAATTTTCCGCCCTCTTGGAAATCTTTGATAGCAAGCCTTATTTCTTCGGCTTGGGCCGGTGCCATCGCCCAGCCATTGGCGCGGATGAACAGGCCTTTGACCTTTTTGTCGTCTTTGGCACGGTGCAGGGCGCGGACGACTGTAACGACAGAGTTAGGTTTGTTGCCGAACAAATTGCTACCGCCGCTATGGTCGAGCATGCCCCCGCGCAAATCCAGGTTCAGAACAACCGACTTACTCTTGACGCCGTCTTTCTTGCTTGCAGAACTGACCACGGCACCAATTATCACAAAAAAGAAAACCATCATCAATAGCATGGCAACAAAAAAGCCGATGACCGAAGCAAAGAAGGAGATAAAAAACTGACGCATGGAAATATCCTTGATGATTTTGAACTGGTGAGTTTGAAACGTGTTATGGTCGCATTCTTACATAGTTATAGGATAAGGCCAAGACATTTCTCGATAAACGATAATAGATTTACAGTGACCGATAATTTATGGCGTAATCGTAAGGTGGCTGGAAAAGCTGTAATTTATCGTGAAAAACCGATTGCATTGTTGGAATTAAGGAGATAATAAGCGCCCCTTACTAGGCTCTGAACAAATACAGAGTTTACGCTTTGGGGCGTAGCCAAGTGGTAAGGCATCGGGTTTTGATCCCGTGATCGTTGGTTCGAACCCAGCCGCCCCAACCATTCCTCGGTCATTTTAGGCTGCGGTTATATTAATTTCTTGTGTAATGTATTAACAGCGCCTCTGAAAAAACCGTGCGAGTCAAGAAGTTTATTTGTAAAAAAAAGCAAAAAAAATGCATTTTGGTACATCCTAACGATTGATTAACGCGAAAGAGCCGTGTAAGCCTACCTGAAATAATAACAATGCAAGGTCTAACAAAGGGACTTGCGAATTTTTGGGAGCTGTGTGTGGTGATTATTCCTACAAAGGTTAAGGCGTTGGCGGTAGCGGGATTAGCTGCGGTTGTTCTGGTTCCGACAGCGCTCGCGCAATCTTCAGGAAGTGAAGCGGCTTATAAAGCTGTATTGCAGGCTATTGCTGAACAAAAAACAAGTCTCGCACAGCAGGAATACTTTGTCGTGCAGCAAACCGCGAAAATTAATTCACTAAATTCACAAATTGAAGGCCTTGATGATTTGAAGGCAACGATTGAGCCGATGCTTGGCAAAATGGCCACCAGCATAGCGGGAAAGATAAAATCGGATTATCCGTTTGAGTTGGATCGCCGTCTCCCGAGATTGCAGTCATTGGAGGCGTCGATTAAAGATCCAAATACGGCGGTCGGGGATAAATATCGCAAGGCCCTTAATATTTATAAGCTTGAGGTTAATTACGGTCAAAGCATGGAGGCCAAAAAGGGTAATCATCCCATAAGTCCAACCATTCGTGTCGGCGATGATCGTTGGGAGAAGGACGAAAAGGGCGAGGTTAAGCTCGATAAAAATGGCAATAAAATCGAAATTTTTGATGGCTCCTATCTGCGTTATGGTCGCATTGCCTATGTGTATCTGCAGGCTGATGGCACCCAGGCTATGCGCTATGATTTAAATGCTAATGAGTGGGTGGATTTGCCCAAGAACAGTATTGCCGATATTAGGCGCGGTGTGAAAATAGCAAGCGGTGAGGCTGCGCCAAATGTGGTGAAAGTGCCGTTGTTTCCAAATCCTTAATTAAGGTGAATTTCGAGCCGAATTTATGGCTCATCGGTAGTTCTTAACGGGAAGTGGAGTTGCCAAAAAATCGCGAAGCAGGTGGTCTGTAGAGCGAGCAAAATTGAAACTAGATCGGAAGGAAGACATGTCGAAAATTTCAAAAATCAGGCCTAAGTTCGTAAGAACCAGGAGCGTCCTGTTGGCTGGAGCGTGTGTATTGGCTGTCGCCATGCCTGCGCAAGCGCAACTGGAGCAAGCTCTGCGGGTAGCGCAAAGTTCAACCGCAGCTAGCGCAGCGGCTCAAAGGCAAGTCGAGCAATCAGATGATACTGCGGAAAGTGCGGCACGGGATTACCGCGCCGTCTTGCAGCAAATTGACAATATGAAATTGTTTGTCGATCAGCAGGATATCTATTTGCGCGGTCAAGCTGGTGATATTGAGGCTCTTAGGGAGCAACTTGGATCCGTAGAGCAGGTAAAGCGCGGTATGGTGCCGATGATGCTTTTGATGGCGGCCAAGATAGAGGATTCGGTCAATGCTGATATGCCGTTTAAGTTGCGTGAACGCAAAGAGCGCTTGGCGCGGCTCAAGGAAACACTGGGTGACCCTTCTATTACGCCGACCGAGCAATACCGTCAGGTGCTTGCAGCTTATAAAAACGAAGTGGCTTATGGCCAGGGCATGGATAGCTATGAGGGCGCCCACCCAAGTAAGTCGGGTGTTAAGGTTGATTATCTGATGTTTGGCCGGATTTCTTTGATTTATATGACCAAAGACGAGAAGGATCTTGGGTATTTTGATATGTCTGATCGGACATGGAAGTCAGTGGATAGCAGTAATGCTTTACAGGTTCGTCAAGCCATCCGAATTGCTAATGGTGAGGCTGCACCGGAAATAGTGTTTGCCCCTGTAACCGGCGCGAAATAGAGAAAGAGGATATTTCAAATGATTAAATTATCGAAAAACTTAAAAAAATTGAGTGCTTTATTACTAGGTGCTGTTTTAATGGCGGGACTGGCAATGCCGGCGGGTGCCCAAATTAACTCTGTCAGTGAATTGCTGGATAAAGTGCGCAGAGACGCGCAAACCACAAAAGCTGAAAACGACAAACGTGTCCGAGAGTTTAGGTCTCGTGCCAATGAGCAAACTGCAAAATTGAATTCGGCGCGTGCTGAGCTTCGTGCTCTTGAAACGCAAGTTCGAAATGTTGAGAGGAAGTTTGATGCTAACGAAGCAGTTATTGCAAATTTAGATGGGCAGTTAAACTCCGCTCTCGGTGAATTCCGCGATGTGTTTGGTTTGGCGCGTTCCAAGGCTGGTGAGTTTAAGGCGACTTTGGATAGCTCATTGATTTCTGCGCAATATCCAGGGCGTACTGATGTATTAGGTAAAATAGCCAATTCAAAAGCTTTGCCGAGTTCTGACGAGCTTAATAAAATCTGGCAGTTGATGCTGGAGGAAATTCAGGCTCAGCGTGAGGTCACTGCATTTGATGCAAATGTTGGCAATAGTGCAAACCCTGGTGAAAGCATGAACTTGACGCGCGTCGGCCCGTTTAATGTGTTCACCACCGCAGGCGGCGAGTTTCTTGAGTACAAAAACTCAAAAGAACCTGGGGTTTTACCGCTAACCTATTTGGGTAAGCAGCCTCCTAAGGCTATTGGTAAAGCGGCAAAGGCCGTTCTTAATGCTGGCCCTTCAGAGCTTGTCTTTGGTCCAGTTGATCCAACACGTGGTAGCTTGCTGAAAGCGCTAGAGCGTGTGCCGGATAGAAAAGAGCGTGTTGATCAAGGTGGGCCGATTGGTAAAATTATTCTCGGCGTTCTTCTTGTCGGTGGTATTTTCGGCATACTTAATATCGTTCGTCTGTTCTTGGTTTCCTCTGCGGTTCGCGCCCAGAAGAAGAAAGCGCAACCGTCTAAATCCAACCCGCTTGGCCGTGTTATGATGGCTTATGATGGTGTGAAGAACAAAGACGAGGAAGTTATCGAGCTTAAATTGGACGAAGCTATTCTCCAAGAAAGCCCGAAGCTTGAATTTGGCCTTAACCTGCTTAAGCTTGGTGCAGCGATTGCCCCTCTCCTCGGCCTACTTGGTACAGTGACAGGTATGATCAAAACCTTCCAGGCTATGATGATCTACGGCGCTGGTGACCCGCAATTGATGGCTGGTGGTATTTCCGAAGCTTTGGTTACGACCATGCTTGGTTTGATTGCCGCTATTCCGCTCTTGGTCTTGCACAGCTTCTGTTCATCACTTGCACGCGGTGTTCAAGGGACACTGGAAGAGCAATCTGCTGGTATCGTAGCGCGCCATGTTGAGGCTCGCCGGGGTTAATTCGCGGCAATGCAAAACGGGCCCAGTTTAGGCTGGGTCCATGAATTGCCCATAATTTTAGTCGCAAATATTGCGGCCTTATATGGGCGTGAAATCAGGGAATAGGAAAAGGTATTGATATGCCAGAATGGTTAAATCCGAAACTAGCCTATGAAGGATTAATGGACTTTTTTGCCCAGGGCGGAACAACCGTTCTGGTGCCAATTATGATTGTCGCCTTTATGTTGTGGGCTTTCATTATGGAACGTCTCTCATATTATTTATTTGCCCACGGTGCGCTAAAAACCCGGTTGCGAGCGGAGTGGAGTGCGCGGGAAGATAAGCGGTCTTGGCGCTCACGCGCTATTCGCGATGATTTGGTTTCGCAGGTTAGGCTAAATACGGATAGATTTGTCGGTATCGTGCAGGCACTTGTGGCGGTTGCGCCATTACTTGGGCTTTTGGGGACCGTGACAGGCATGATCGAAGTGTTCGATATTATGGCTTTGTCCGGCTCGTCCAGTGCCAGATTGATGGCGGGGGGCGTGTTTAAAGCGACGATCCCAACTATGGCTGGTATGGTGGTGGCTTTGTCCGGCATGTACTTTGCCAATTGGTTGCCAAAGCTAAGTATTCGTGAGACGGCAAAGTTCGCTGACACATTGGAAATCGGAGAATAAAATGAGAAGACGTGTACGCCACGGCGGAGATGACGCCGATGTAGATATGACACCGATGCTCGACATCGTGTTTATCATGCTAATCTTTTTTATTGTGACAGCAACTTTTCTGGACGAGACGGGTATTGATTTAACCCAGCCGCCGCCGCCGCCAAATCAGGACAATCTTGATGACTCTAAATCCGCTATCTCGGTTTATGTTGATGGCAAAAACAGGTGCTCGGTTGATGGTCGCGGTTCGGATTGTGATCGCGTGGTTCTAACAGTGGAAAGCCTTTTGGCTGATAAACCTGGTGCGAGTATTATTCTGAAAGTCCACGAATTGGCAGATAATCTATATTTGGTTGGTTTGAAAGATAGCTTTGACGACAAGGGTCTCACATCCAAAATAGAGATCATTAAAGGGTAGAAGTGTAATTAAGTTACAAAAGGCTTGTAATTCAATAATTAGTGTGATAAGGTAACGAAATGGCAAGACGTAGTCGCGTAGCAGTTGAAGCGGAAGACACCGAGTTAAACATGACACCCATGCTGGATGTAGTGTTTATTCTCTTGATCTTCTTCATTGTGACCTCAGTGTTTGTGAAAACACCTGGGTTTGAACCGAGCAAGCCGGAGGCTATCACGGATGTGGATTTGCCACCTGGTATTATTGTGGCGATTAGCCGCGAGAACGAGATTTGGATAGATAAAATGCCTTATGATATTAACGAAATACGCCCGGTTATATTGGCGCTTCGGGACGAAAATCCAAAAGCAGGCGGGATTATTCAAGGTGATAAAGAGGCGCAGGCCGGTATAGTGATGCAGGTGCAAGAATTGATGACCGACCTTGGCATCGACACCCGTGTTTCAACTGATTAGCAGGCATGAGCGCCTAATACTTGACTGCCTTGTAGGAGGCTTGAATGCCTAATAGGAGACTAAAATGAACGGACTTTTACGTTGGATTGGTGGCTTAGCCCTTGCGGCACTCATGACATTCTTTTTGTTTACGATGATGCGCGTGTTGATCAAAGGTGAGTTTCAATTGGAAGATAAGCAGGAAAAACTTAGCTTTGAGGTCAATGCGAAAATTGAGGAAGTTAAAGTCACGCGCAAAGATGTGAAAGTGGCCAAGGTACGCCGTGTGACAACACCGCCGCCGCCGCCCATGATTGAACGTCAACAGGCGAGCCAACCAACTGTGGCGATTGCTTCACTAGAGGGGGCTATCCCTGATTTCGAAACACCGAAGCTAGACCGCCAGAGCTTTAAAATCGCCGTATCTGACCGCGATGCTCAGCCTTTGGTGCGTATCCCGCCGATCATGCCGCCGCGTGCCGAAAAATCAGGTCATTGTAAAGTCCGCTTTGATGTAAGCCCGCAAGGTGCGCCGTTTAATGTGGTTGCGACCTATTGCACTGGTAGTGTGTTTAAGCGTGCTTCTGTTAAGTCGGTACAAAAGTGGAAATATAATCCAAAAATGCTGGATGGCCGTGCGGTTGCTCGTAAAGGTGTGGAATCACAAATTACCTTTAAGCTAACCGATGAGCGCGGGAATATTTTGCCCGAATAAGTATTAATTACGGCACTTTGAGTGCTTTGAAATATAGTAAATGGAGACTGATGTGATTGCTTTGCTATCCCAGAGAAACACCAAAACTAAACTACTCAATATTGCCGGCCATGGCGTTCGGACATTTATTTTACCGCTCGTACTCGTTAGCGGAATTTACGCACTAAGCGTTGATGATGCCTACGCGCAGCGTGCTAATCGCAATCAAGACCAAGCCGAACAACCGGCAGAAGGCCGTCAGTTTGGTGCCAAGGCCGGCGCTGTTGTCAATGAAGCGTTGGAGTTTATGAATGCTGATCAGTACTCGGCGGCAATTTCGTCTTTAAATAAGGCGTTGGCAATTCCTGATTTGAATGCCTATGAAAAATCAACAATTTATCAAATGCTTGGCAGTGCTTATTACGAAATGAATAATTATGGCCAGACGATCACGCAATGGGAAAGTGCTATTAGTGCTGGGGGTCTATTGCCAAATGAAAGATCTAACTTACGGGTTAATATTGCACAATTATTGATCGCTAATGGTCAGCCCGCACGTGGGGCGCAAATGCTTGAGGATTGGAACCGTGCTGGTGGCCAGCTTAAGCCAAAGCATATTGAATATTTATGGCAGGCTTGGTCCCAGGCAGAAAACTATCGCCGGGCATTACCGTGGGCCGAAAAATGGTTTAACTCCGCACGGCCTAAAGAGCGTAAGCACTATGATTTGTTGAACTTCATGTACAACAATCTCAACATGCCAGCCAAGCAGGCGGATATTGCCAAGCAGATGATCAATCGCTGGCCAGAAGATAAAAACCTGTGGCAAGTTTGGAAATCGCTTTTGGCCAATGGTGGGCGCGAGAAGGAATCCTTTGAGGTTAGCAAAATGCTGTATCTTGGCGGCGCTCTTGATACTCAGCAGGAGTTTGAGACGATCGTCCAATATTACGGGTATTACGATATGCCTTATCAGGCTGCAAAAATTTTGGAGCGGGAATTAAACGCAGGAAATATCAGAGAAACGCCTGAAAAATTGGTTCAGCTTTCGGATTTATATCGTCAGGCTCGTGAATATAAAATGGCTATTCCAGCTTTGGAAAAAGCAGCTAAATCGTCGGGTAAAGCTAAATTATATGCGGATTTGGGTGAGGCTCTCTATAAAGAAAATCAGTGCGGTAAAGCTGAAGCCGCCTTTAAAAAGGCCATGCAGCTTGGGTATGATCAAGGTAAATCCTGGATGTTGATTGCGTCGTGTCGTTATGATGATGCCGCAACTGAAAAGCGTCCAAATTGCCCTTACACCGAAGCAGATGATGCAAATTTAGCATGGTCCACGAAACGTAAGGCCGCCGCCGCCGCATTTGATAGCGTGCCGTCGTCTTCTAGCGAGGCTGGTAATGCAAGAAAATGGAAGAGCTTTATAGCTGGCGAAAAGTCCAGCCTGAAAAAACGTTGTATTTTCGAAAGAGATTTGAAAAAACAAACTTGCGAAGCTGATATTCGCCGTGCGTATAAGGCTCAGTTTCTCAAAGGTGAGTTTAAACTCAGCGATGAAAGTTGCATGTCGTTTAAAGAGGCTTTCGATAAAGAATTCCGCAAAGCCCAAGAAGAAGATGACAAAAAAGAATAGTTAATTTTACTGGTAACTATGACATCATTTTACAACACCGAGCGGATTTTCGTTCGGTGTTGTTTATCTTACCACAATGTCGCGAGACACTTGAAAATACTCTGGCAAGCCTCTACATGAACAAGTCAAAGGAGAGCCTGCATGTCTGATAAAACACTACCCCCAATCGAGAATAAATCCGAAATGATTAACTGGCTCGCGGCTGGGTGTAAGCCTAAGTCTGATTGGCTTATTGGCACAGAGCATGAGAAAATCGGTTATAATTTAAAGACGCTTAAACCGCTCCCATATGAAGGTGATGCAGGCATACATGCCATGCTGAGCGGCCTGAAAAAATTTGGCTGGGAAGACGTGGTCGAGAACGGATACCTAATCGCTCTCAAACGGGACGGCGCTTCCGTGTCCCTAGAGCCGGGGGGGCAGTTCGAGCTTTCCGGCGCACCCCTTGATAGCATTCACCAAACCTGCGGCGAAGTGAACCGACATTTGCGCGAAGTCAAAGAGGTCGCAGACGGTATTGGTGCAGGCTTCCTGTCCCTCGGCTTTCGTCCAGATACCAAGCTAGAAGATGTACCCATTATGCCAAAAGGGCGCTATAAAATTATGCGCGCTTATATGCCAAAGGTCGGCACACACGGCTTGGAGATGATGTTCCGAACTTGCACGGTGCAGGTCAATTTGGACTTTGCATCTGAGTCCGATATGGTCAAGAAAATGCGGGTTAGTTTGGCACTGCAACCAATCACCACGGCGCTGTTCGCCAATTCACCGTTCAAAGACGGTGTACCCAACGGCTATAAATCCTACCGTTCACGTATCTGGCTCGACACTGACCCAGATCGCACCGGTATGTTGCCATTTGCATTCGAGCAAGGTTTCGGCTTTGAGCAATATGTAGACTATGCCCTCGATGTACCTATGTATTTTGTGCATAGAGGTGAGGATTATCTGGATGCGTCGGGCAAAAGCTTTCGGGATTTCTTGGACGGCAAGCTGGATATTCTGCCGGGCGAAAAACCAACTTTACCCGATTTTGAAGACCATCTATCGACCATATTCCCCGAAGTCCGCCTCAAGCAATTCCTTGAAATGCGCGGTGCCGACACCGGGCCGTGGAATCAACTTTGCGCTATGCCCGCGTTTTGGGTCGGTATCTTATATGACCAAGCCGCACTGGACGCCGCTTGGGACTGGGTAAAAGACTGGAGCGAAGAAGAGCGCGACCAATTACGCCGCGATGTCCCAAAATACGGCCTACAAACAAAGTTTAGAAATGGCACCATACAAGACTTAGCAAAACAAGCCCTCGTCCTATCCCGCGAAGGCCTAAAGACCCGCGCGAAACTAAATGCCTACGGCGAAAGCGAAACCGTGTTCCTGGAGGCTCTGGACGACATGACCAAAACGGGAAAAAGCAACGCCGATAAATTGCTCGAACTCTACCATGGCGCCTGGGAAGGCGACATCAAGCGGGTGTACCAAGACTGTATTTATTAGGCAGTTTACTCATTTCAATACCCCGCCGCCCCCGATGTAGGCGAACGCAGGTCGGCTGCGCCGTAGAAGAAGCCGTCTTTTAGCATGATTGCATTGGCGCGGCCTAGCGTGGTGCGGGCGTATTTGCCCGTTTTATCTTTGCTAAAAACAAACCCGCGTCCCTCTAATATGTCTATCGTATCGCCTGAAATGCCCGGCTCGGTGATGATGACATCCGGCAGCCATTGGTGGTGGATACGCGGGGCAGTTACGGCTTCCATGGCGTTCATATCAAAGTCGATGACGTTGAGGATATTTTGCAAGACCACGGTGATAATGGTGGAGCCGCCGGGCGAGCCGGTGACGAAAAAAGGCTTGCCGTCTTTCTTGACGATGGCCGGGGTCATGGACGAGAGGGGGCGTTTGCCCGGCTCTATTTTGTTGGCCTCGCCGCCGATTAGCCCGTAACCATTTGGGCTGCCGGGCTTGGAGGAGAAGTCGTCCATTTCGTTATTGAGCAAGAAGCCCGCCCCGTCGACCGAATAGCCGCTACCGAAACCAAAATTTAGCGTGGTGGTGACCGACACGGCATTGCCCCATTTGTCCATGACTGAATAATGGGTGGTTTGCTGGCTTTCTTTGGACAGGTGACGACCGGGTAAAATGTCTTGGCTGCGGCTGGCCTTGGTTTTATCGATAGCCATGCGCAACGTTGCGCCGTAGGATTTGTCTATCAGCTTGGCCACGGGCACATCAAAAAAATCCGGGTCGCCCAAATATTTAGAGCGGTCGGCATAGGCGAGGCGCATGCTTTCGATTAGCAGGTGCAAGTAGTCGGCGCTATTGTGTTCGAGTGCGCGTAAGTCGTAGCCCTCAAGAATGTTGAGCATTTGCACCACATGCACACCACCAGAGGAGGGCGGCGGCATGGAGAAAATTTCATAACCCCGGTAAGTGCCGTGGGCGGCCTTGCGCTCGATCGCACGGTAGTTTTTCATATCATCCAACGTAATCAACCCGCCGCCGCGACGCATTTCATCGACCAATAGCGCGGCGGTTTTGCCTTCGTAAAACCCGGCGCGGCCTTTGCGGGATATACGTTTTAAGGTCTTGGCTAAGTCTTTTTGCTTGAGCGTATCACCATGTTTATAAAGCGCACCGCCCGGTTTGTAGAAATACTCTAGGGTCGATGGGTCTTTGGATAGATATGGTTTACTGGACGCAAACCCTGATGCCATGCCGTAAGTGACAGGTATGCCGCGTTCGGCCAGTTTAATGGCCGGAGCCATCACTTGCTTACGGCTCATCGTGCCGTAGGTTTCCAACGCGTCCAAAAGTCCCATGACCGAGCCGGGCACACCTGCGGATAGATGGGAAAACTGGGCTTTTTGGTTGTCAACTTCACCGTCAGCGCCCAAGAACATATCCCGACTGGCTGCGCTCGGAGCCATTTCGCGGTAATCTACGGCAATAACTTCGTCCGTATCAGCTAAAGCAACGAGCATAAACCCGCCGCCGCCTATATTGCCCGCTGCGGGGAAGGTAACGGCGAGGGCAAATCCGGTCGCCACGGCGGCATCTACAGCATTGCCGCCCTTGGCCAGAATATCGCGCCCAACCTCTGCGGCCATAGCTTCTTGCGCCGTGACCATGCCGTTCGCACCAACTACGGGATGAAAGGGCGCGCGGTCATAACCGACGAAAGCCATTGCCCCTGTGGCGTCAGATGTTGCGTCAAATGTTGCATCTGGTTTGGCCTTGTGGGCAGTTTGAGCCGAGGTTTTTTGTACAAAAGCAGGGCTAGTTAAAATTGCGGCAGTAGCGATGCACGCGAAAACTAAGCGAAAAAATTTCATATTGGCATATCCATAGTAAGAGTATGCCCACTAGTATGCGCCTTTCTATTGGTTAAATCCAGATATTAAAAAGGGTCAGCTACGCACTGGTTACGCCAAGAAAATATCACGTAAATTAACCAAAATCTTGCTTGCCAGCTTGTTTTTACAGGACTAGGCTAAATATCCATTCTAGGGAAAATTGGACTATGAAACCAACAAATACCCGCAATCCGGACTACTATCACAAAGTGGTTGATTGCCAGTGGGCATGCCCGGCGCACACGCCGGTACCCCAATATATCCGTCTCATTGCACAAGGTCGCTACGGCGATGCCTATTTGCTCAACCGGGAAAGTAATGTCTTTCCGGGCGTGCTTGGCCGGGTCTGTGACAGGCCGTGCGAACCCGCTTGTCGGCGCGGTCGGTTAGAGGATGAACCCGTGGCCATTTGCCGCCTTAAACGGGTGGCCGCAGATCACCGAGGCGATATTACGGATCAGCTGCCCAAAAAACCCGCCAAGACCAACGGCAAAAAAATCGCGCTCATCGGGGCGGGGCCGGCCTCATTTACGGTGGCAAACGATTTGGCACCACTGGGGTATGAATGTACGATATTTGAAAAACTAAGCGAGCCGGGCGGTTTGATGCGTTCTAATATCCCGGCGTTTCGTTTGCCGGAAAGTGTCTTGTCCGAGGAGTTAGATTATATCTTGGATATGGGCGTCGAGCTAAAGTTAAACGCGCCTGTTGAAAGCATGAACGGCTTTTTGAAACAAGACTGGGACGCGGTTTTCGTCGGTACGGGCGCGCCGCGCGGTAAGGATTTGAACCTGCCCGGCAGGTGGCCCAAAGAGGGCGAGGAGCCGTGCGAAAATATTCATATCGGGATTGACTGGCTGGAAAGCGTTGCCTTTGAACACACGAAATCCATTGGTGAAAAAGTCCTGATTATTGGTGTTGGTAATACGGCTATGGATTGCTGCCGAACCTCGCTTCGGCTTGGGTCTAAAAACGTCAAAGTTATGGCGCGTAAGCCGCGCCAGTTCTTCAAGGCTTCGGTCTGGGAATTGGAAGACGCCGAAGAAGAAAATATCAAGATTATAACCGACCATTCGCCCAAAGCCTTTGTCCATAAAAACGGCAAGCTGACGGGCATGGTGTTTGAATTGATGGAATATGTCATCGACGATAATGGCCGCATCACCGACCAAAAAGTGACTGGCGAAATCACCATCCCGTGCGACGATGTTATTCTCGCTATCGGCCAAGACAACGCTTTCCCGTGGATCGAAGACGACGCAGGTATCGAGCTAGATAAATGGCAAGTGCCGGTGGTCGACGAAACCACATTTGAAAGCACGCGTAAGGGCGTGTTTTTCGGCGGCGATTCTGCGTTCGGCCCCAAGAATATTATCTGGGCGGTGGAGCATGGGCATCAAGCCGCCATATCTATCCATAAACATTGCCAAGGTAAAATGCTGACCGGGCGTCTGCCCAATGAAGTGGATATGGCACCGACAAAAATGGGCATGTTTGAATGGCGCTATTCCAATTCCTATGATGATGCTGAGCGCCGGCAGATGAACCATGTGGAGCTAACCAAACGCTTTGCCGAACTGGATGTCGAGGTTGAGCTTGGTTTCACGCCAGAACAGATTGCTACAGAGGTCGAGCGTTGTCTCAACTGTGATATCCAGACCGTGTTCGAGCCGAGCCTGTGCGAGGAATGCGATGCTTGTATTGATATTTGCCCGGTAGAATGTCTGAGTATGACTGAGGATGCTGATGAAGCTGGATTGCGAGCCAGCCTCAGCGCTTCGGAAGTGGTGGAGGGGCAGGACTTGTTTGTATCGGACGCTTTACCGCTGACCAAGCGGGTGATGATAAAAGACGAGAATGTCTGTTTGCACTGCGGCTTGTGTGCAGAGCGCTGCCCGACGGCGGCTTGGGATATGCAAGAGGCGCTCATTCAAATTCACCATGCGGATGACCAAGATAAAGAGATGCAGTTATGAGTGCCAAAACAAACAATCTACGTGTAAATGATTTCACAATCAAAGTTGGTAATGTCAACGGCACGGGTTCGGCTAGTGCTAATGCGCTTCTCATGAAGATAATTTTCCGCATGGGTGTGCCGGTGGTCGGGAAAAATATTTTCCCGTCCAATATTCAAGGCCTGCCCACATGGTACGAAATCCGGGTCACCGAGAAGGGCTATCGTGGCCGTTCGGGTGATATTGACCTCATGGTGGCTATGAACCCCGAGAGCTATAAACGGGATTTGGCGGAACTTAGCCCTGGCGGCATATTGCTCTATGATAATACATGGCCGCGCCCGCACTTTTTGACCCGCACGGATATTACCGTTATCGGTGTGCCGTTGGCGCGCATGTGTAATGCCGCGTTCAAGGTGGCGCGCTCGCGGATATTGATGAAAAATGTCGCCTATGTGGGGGCGGTGGCGGCTTTGCTGGATTTGGATCTGGATATAATCCATACTCTGCTGCGCGAAATGTTTGCATCCAAGCCCAAGCTGATTGATTTGAACTTACAAGCCATCGCGCTTGGCTATGACTATGCCAAAGAAAACTTTGGGGATGTGAGCAAACTTAAAGTCAAAGCCCGTAATTTAACCCAGGGCAAAGTGATGATGGACGGCAATACCACTGCCGGGCTTGGCTGTGTTTACGGCGGCGCGACTTTTGGTGCGTGGTATCCTATCACCCCGTCAACGTCCCTGATGGATGCGTTTGTTAAATATTGCAAAATGCTGCGGATAAACCCGGAAACTGGCAAGCACAAATATTGCATCACCCAAGCCGAAGACGAACTGGCGGCGGCAGGTATGATTATTGGCGCGGCCTGGAATGGGGCGCGGTGTTTCACACCGACTTCTGGTCCTGGCATATCCCTGATGAGCGAGTTTATTGGCTTTGCCTATTACGCCGAAGTGCCCATGGTTTTGTTTGATATTCAGCGCACCGGCCCGTCAACAGGCATGCCGACCCGCACCCAGCAATGCGATATTCAGCTGTGCGCCTATGCGTCCCACGGCGATACGAAACATATATTATTATTCCCCGCCGACCCGAGCGAGTGTTTTGATATGGCGGTAAATGCGCTGGACTTGGCCGAACGGTTCCAGACGCCCGTCTTTGTTTTGTCCGACATCGATATTGGTATGAACGATTGGATGATAGACGAGTTAAGTTGGGATGATGATTATGTACCGGACAGGGGTAAAGTATTATCGCCGGATGATCTGAAAGACATGGATAAATTTCACCGCTATCTGGATACGGACGGCGATTATATCCCTTACCGCACTTTGCCGGGCACAGACCCCAAGGGCGCATATTTCACCCGTGGGTCTGGCCATAATAAATTTGGCGGCTACACTGAAGACGGTGCGGAGTACAAAGAGGTTGTCGACAGGTTGGCGATGAAATGGGCGAGCGCCGCCGACAAATTACCAGCACCCGTGGTGCGTAAGGCTAAAAAGCCAACCAAGAACGGCATCATATCATTAGGGTCGTGTGACGGCGCGGTCATAGAGGCCCGCGATAAATTGGGCGCGGACGGTGTCTATCTCAATTATATGCGCGTGCGCGGTTTTCCGTTCTCAAACGAGGTTGAGGATTTTATCGCAAAGCACGATCAGGTCTTTGTCATCGAGCAAAACCGCGACGCGCAATTATTAGGCTTGCTGTTGGCCGAGACCAATGCGCCGCGCGATAAGCTTGTGCCGATCTTACATTATTCTGGCGAGCCTCTGGATTATAAATTTGTTCGAGGCGCGCTGAGTGAAGCGCTAAAGTTGAGGAAGTCAGCCAAAAGGAAGCAAGCATGACATCATTTA
>Ga0256839_1001161_pt1 | contig 32615 bp, 28 predicted proteins | sample 354166metaG_FD_185968 | JGI IMG/M metagenome (GOLD analysis project Ga0256839, IMG submission 185968) | Hydrothermal vent microbial communities from Mid Atlantic Ridge, Atlantic Ocean - 354-166 | ecosystem: Environmental > Aquatic > Marine > Hydrothermal vents | place: Atlantic Ocean: Mid... | reverse complement strand
ATCAATACCAATACCCTCACCTGCTGTAGGCGGCATTCCATATTCTAGCGCACGGATGTAATCGGCATCGTAATGCATCGCTTCATCATCGCCTGCATCTTTCTCTGCTACTTGTTTTTGGAAGCGCTCTGCTTGGTCTTCAGCATCGTTAAGCTCGGAGAAGCCGTTGCCAATTTCACGTCCACCAATAAACAACTCAAAACGATCTGTAATAAAATCATTTTCGTCATTACGACGTGCGAGTGGTGACACTTCAGCGGGGTATTCTGTGATGAAGGTAGGGTTTAGCAGTTTCTTCTCAACTGTTTCATCAAATATTTCCATCTGGATTTTTCCCAAACCCCAATAACTTTCTACATTAATACCTAGACCTTCCGCTATCTTTGTCGCACTTTCTAAACTATCAATATCAGCAGAGCTTAGATCAGTATTGTATTTAAGAATTGAATCCGTCACTGAAATACGATCAAAATCCTTACCAAAATCAAACGTCTCGCCTTGGTACGTGATTTCCGTTGAACCAACCACTTCAACGGCCAAACCACGCAATAACTCTTCGGTTATATCCATTAAGTCATGAAAAGTCGCATAGGCTTGATAAAATTCGATCATAGTGAACTCTGGGTTATGACGTGTTGATAAGCCTTCATTACGAAAATTGCGGTTAATCTCAAACACACGCTCAAACCCCCCCACAACCAAACGCTTTAAGTAAAGCTCTGGCGCGATACGCATATACATATCAATATCTAACGCGTTGTGATGCGTCTCAAAAGGGCGAGCCGTTGCGCCACCTGGAATCACCTGCAACATAGGTGTTTCAACTTCCATGAAATCACGGGACTCAAAGTAATTACGAATATAACTTATAACTTTTGAACGCACTTTAAAGGTTTTTCGCGTCTCTTCGCTCATAATAAGATCAAGATAACGTTGTCGGTACTTTTGCTCTTGATCACTTAAACCGTGAAATTTTTCGGGTAGTGGACGCAGTGATTTTGTAAGCAGTTGTAGCTTATCTGCTTTTACCGATAACTCACCTTTATTTGTTTTGAAAAGCGCGCCTTCAACACCAACGATGTCGCCAATATCCCAGCCTTTGAAAGAATCATAAAGCTCATCGCCCAGCATATTTTTTTGCACGTAAATCTGGATGCGACCCGACATATCAGAGATAGTAATAAAGCTCGCCTTACCCATAACGCGTTTTAACATGATGCGACCAGCAACCGAAACACGCACCTCATTTTCTTCAAACCAAGGTTTCTCATTATCTAAATACTCTTTTTGTAAGTCTTCTGCATAAAACTCGCGTTTAAATGTATTTGGAAATGCCACACCGGCATTGCGCATTTCACCGAGTTTTTCACGGCGTAAGGCGATTAGTTGATTTTCGTCTTGTGCTTCGTTTTGGTTCTCTTCACTCATTCTCTGCTCTCTTGTTTTTTTGCCACGGAAACACGCGGAAGGACACGGAAGAAAAGACTAAAAACCCGTAAAACTTACTAATAGAGGGTATCTTAAACTTCATTATGTTCTTTTGTCTTTTCCGTGTCCTTCCGTGGCAAAAATTCTTTTAATCTTTAAAGTCCAGATTTTAAACTGGCTGTTATAAATTGATCAAGCGCGCCATCAAGTACCGCCTGTGTGTTTCCTGTTTCAACACCTGTGCGTAAGTCTTTAATACGCGAGGCATCTAAAACGTATGATCGGATTTGACTGCCCCAGCCTATATCCGATTTACCATCTTCTAACTCTTTATTTTCTGCATTTCTCGACTGCATTTCAAGCTCATACAATTTAGCTTTTAACTGCTTCATTGCCGTTGCTTTGTTCTGATGTTGTGAACGTCCATTCTGACATTGCACCACAGTGTTAGTGGGCAGATGCGTTAAACGTACTGCAGATTCTGTTTTGTTAACGTGCTGACCACCTGCGCCTGATGCACGGTAAACATCGACACGAACATCCGATGGATCAATCTCAATGACGATATCATCATCAATTTCTGGTGAAACAAACACGGCACAAAATGAAGTATGGCGTCTTCCACCAGAATCAAAAGGTGATTTACGCACTAAACGGTGTACACCAATTTCTGTGCGTAGCCATCCAAAAGCATACTCGCCTACAAAGTGGATAGTTGCGCCTTTAATGCCAGCGACATCGCCAGCACTGGCTTCCATTAATTCAACACTAAAGCCTTTCGCTTCACCCCAACGAAGATACATTCGCAAAACCATTTCAGCCCAGTCCTGCGCTTCTGTTCCGCCTGAACCTGATTGAATATCTAAGAAGGCGTTACAATGATCTGTTTCACCCGAGAACATTCGCGTGAATTCTAATTTTTCCACGCCATTAGCTGCACTCGCAACATCTTCGATGACTACATCAACCGTGTCTTGATCATCCTCCATTTCTGCCATTTCGAGCAAGTCTTTGGCATCATCAAGCTGCGAAGTAACATTATCCACAACCAGCACAATGCGCTCCAGCTTTGTGCGCTCTTTGCCTAAGCGTGTGGCTTTTTCTGGATCATTCCAAACTTCGGGATCTTCTAGCTCTCTAACGGTTTCTTCTAAAAGTTCTTTATTGCTTTCATAGTCAAAGATACCCCCTCAACGCTTCGGTGCGCTGTTGTAAGTCTTTAATTTGGGTATATATAGGATTGAGTTCCATGATTGTGACACTTCTTTATAACTTCTGAATTATTCGCTGGGAATAATACAGTACAAAACGTCGAAAAACAGGGGGGGTGGTCTGTAAAAATACATCTTTTAGATGTTTTTTATACCACCCCCCCCTGTTTTTCGACGTTTTGTAAGTTGAAACACCTATGCTTGTCATATTCTCTACGAGAGTATCAATATAATATTATTTATGAACTGAAAAATTTAAAAAATCATTAAAAACGTTACATTAAATCACGAATCGTTTTTGTAATAGCCTCAACAGGCAAGCCATGTGGCAACATATCAACAATTTTACCTTTTTTACCAATGACATAAACTGATGCTGAATGATCAACTAAGTAACCCATCGCCGAATCGCTTTCCACTTTACGGTATACCGCACCGTATTGTTTGACTACCTGATCAATCTCATCCTTTGTACCAGTGATGCCTATAATTTTGGGATGAAAATATTTAGTATAATCAGCTAACTTTTGAGGTGTATCACGATCAGGGTCTACACTAATAAAGAATACTTGAACTTGTTCGAGCTCTTCTGGTGTTAGTTGCTTTAATGATGCGCTTATAAATGACAATGCCGTTGGGCAAATATCAGGGCACGATGTATAGCCAAAGAATATAAAACGAATTTTGTTATCAAAGTCAGAAAGGCTAATATCTTTATCACCGCTATGTAAAGTGAAATCCCCTCCTTTCGGGTATTGCATCTGGGATGTATTCTGACCACTATCACTCTTATCAAAATAAGCTAGGCCTAAGCTTATTCCTAGTACAAAGGCAATAATTGCTAACGGTAGTATGATTTTCATTAATGTTTACCTGACTCTAGGTGACCTTTAAAAAAATATTTTTCTAAATTGTACGTTATACAATCCATTACTACACATAAAAAACCCCAAGGTTATTTAGAATAATCTTGGGGTTTTTTATGTGTAGTAATGTAAAATTAATAATCTACTTTAGTTTTGCTCTTTTGTATGGAAAAACAGGTAGATCACAATCATCAGCAGTCATAACCCTATCATCAACAACTAACTCTCTGTATGCATGCCAACTCGCATGACCAACGATTGGTAACGTGATTGCAACACCAACAAAAGCGAAAGCAAAGCCAAGACCAATCAATGCAACAATAGCAAAAGCCCATGTGAACATCACAACAGGGTTCTTTTTTACTGCCCTTACGCTTGTTATCATTGCCGTTACTACATCCGCTTTTCGGTGAGTCATTAAAGGGATAGAAATAGCACTAAGCATAAAACTGACTATAGCAAAAACCAAGCCTATTAGTGCCAATAACGCTGTAAACTGTAGGCTTTCGGCATTACCTAAAAATGTCTTGAAGAAGGTATCATGAATATTTAACGAACCAAAGTGAACGGCAAATAATGTGCCTGATATTAGAAGCCAGAAAATTACTAACATTCCAATCACAATAGAGAAACCTATAATACCAATCGGGTTGTAACACATTGCACGACAACCTTCAGTAAAGCTTGGCTTTACACCCGCTTCAATATGTCGACTTATACAATAAAGACCAACTGCAATAACAGGACCCAATAGGTAAAAGATTGTTACCATTCCAAATGTATACATTGGATTCTGGTAGGTTAGCCATATTAGTATCAAGCCAACTGCTGCATATAAAATACCGTAACTTAAACTCAATAGTGGAGAAACTTTAAAGTCAGCAATACCTTTGCTTAACCAACGCATCGGAGCACTACTATCGAGCTTACGAATTTCAATTTTCTGAGAATAATCAAACTCTTCTTCTTCATGAAGTATATCTTGCTGAGCTACTGCCATATCTAATCTCCTAGTGATGAGTAAATTATTATTGTTATTACAAAAATCTCAAAATATTATTAAGTACATATCAGAATACACTGAGTTGTAACTTTCTATACATTTATTACCGTAATTTTGATAAATGTCAATTTAAAAAGTGTATTAATGCTTTAATTTGTGAAAAATAGTACAAATAGATATCTATACTGGTACTAATTATATTTAAGATTGTGTTTCAAGTGTAGCACTACAGAAAGCAGTTAGGAAAAATATATTTTAAAATCAGTATATTAGAAGATTATTACATCACACTTTTAAGCTTAACTATTTGCGCTTAATGCAAACTGTACGACAGCCCATACCGTCATAATGAAAATAAGTGTCATTATTATTCCAGCAATAATGAAAGGAGTAGCACTACTCTTAGCAAAATCTTCTTCAAGATTTTTCTTTTTTTGTACACCTATCATTGCCGACATAACACTTTTAATTATCCGTAAAAACTCCATAAATCCTCTAAGTTAACCGTATCAAGTAATAGTGATCGACTAATAAAATGATGAACAATATCATCAAGTAATTAATAGAATAACCAAATGTTTTCATGGGCAGTTGTTTATCTTCAGGCAAACGGAGCATTTGAACAGCATAATATAAAAAACCTAACCCTAACAGCATTGCAGCAACAAGATAAATTAAACCACTCATTCCTACTAAATATGGAATAACGGTGATAACAACCAATAAAATTGTATAAAGGAGGATTTGAATACGAGTAAAATAATGACCGTGTGTTACCGGCAACATTGGAATATTTACTTTTGCATATTCTTTTTTACGGTGAATTGCCAATGCCCAAAAATGTGGAGGAGTCCATATGAAAATAATTAGAAATAACAATAATGCGCCCAGCTCTATTGAATTAGTAATTGCTGTCCAACCCAATAATGGAGGCGCTGCACCAGCCGCACCACCAATAACAATATTTTGAGGTGTTGCTCTTTTCAAGTACATTGTATAAAAAACGGCATAACCGATAAGGGCCAATAAGGTCAGTAAAGCTGTCAGAATATTGACACCAATTGCCAATACTCCTATACCAATAACTCCAATGACCACCCCAAAAATCAAAGCAGTCTTGGAAGATATTTTACCTTCTGGCAAAGGACGCCTATGAGTTCTTGTCATTTCATTATCAATTTTTTGATCAATGACATGATTAAAAACTGCTGCCGAGGAAGATGCAAAAGCGATGCCAATTGAGGCTAATATCACTAAATGAACAGGAGGTAAATCGGGCACTGCCAAAAACATACCTACTACCGCAGTAAGCATAATCAGTGTTACAACCTTAACTTTACAGAGTGTTAAAAAATCAGCGACTGTCGGCATAGGTGTTGATGAATCGCCAGTGGTTTCATTAGTCATAATTGCTTGGCCAAAATAAGTTGTATAGTCATTTCAATAAACTACCCAAGATGAGAGTATTTAAGAAGCTTTAGCAAATCCTTGATTACCTTCTTTATATCTGGGTTTTCTTGGGGGTAATACATCATCAAGTTTCCAAGTGGATCCAAAAGATAAACGGGTGTTTTACTTAATTCAGGAAACTGTTTCAAAAATTCTGAAGATGCCATGTCAACATGAGTTAACACTAAATCAGGATTATCCTTTGTTAAAACTGAGGCATTTACTTCTTTACTAGAGACCAAAACAGTACGTACACGACGCATTTTCTCATTCATCAACAATCTGACACGTTTAATTAATTGCAGTCTATCTAAACAAACCTGATCACAACTATCTGGCTCGATATATAACATCGTCCATTTTTTAGCCAATGTTTCTTCTCTAGCCGCCTGCTTATCATTCTGCATTAGATCATGCGACTGCGCAGGAAAAGCAGGTTGAATTAAAGTGCCATAATTAACGGCCCCCTTTTCAAAACCCAACCTTTCAAGATTAAAAAAAAGTAATGTACCTAGTACAATTGGCGCCACAAAAACAACAACAAGCCACAAAAATGATTTTTTACCTGCATCCATTAACTTAATCCCAATGAAAAGTGCGCGTAATCATATAACAAAAAAAGTGCATAATGCTATGCCTTAAAAACCTTGTGGTTAATTGCCAGCAATGTCAACAACAAGAAAGCAGCTACTAAATTGTGCAATATTGCAACCGCTAGTGGCAAAGCAAAAACCACATTCATAATGCCTAAACTTACTTGAGAGAAAAGAATAACTGATAGTTTTTTATGCTTATTTAAGAATTTAAATGCCAAACCTATCAAACACACGAAGACTATAAGTGCTCCAATTCTATGAGCTACTTGTACTGCCATTCGTGCTGGGCTATTGAGCACGCCAAACTCATAATTAACACCTGTTTTATACCCAAGCTCAAATCCATTACTAAAATCCATCTTAGTCCACCACTGCGATGCACATGTTGGGAAATCAACACCACAAGCAACAGCTGCATAATTTGAACTTGTCCATCCCCCTAAAAATATTTGACCAATAACAAGCAATAAGCCTAGTACTGAAACAAACTTCAACCCTGATGAAGAGACTAACAAGCTTTGATTATTTCTATTAGCTTTTTGATTTAGAAATAACCACCATAATAATGACAATGTGGTCATACCTCCCATTAAATGAGCAGTCACAATTATTGGACTTAGCAATAAAGTAACTGTCCACATTCCTAAAAGAGCTTGAAAAACAACTGTAATTAAAAGTATTACTGGTAATAATATCGACTGCCTTACTTTTGGCAATCCTTTAGTTACCATAAGTAAAATCATAAGTATTAATACACCTAATGTTCCTGCAGCATACCTATGAATCATTTATTTCCATGCTTTACCCACTTTCAAAAGTCTTTCAAATTCACTTCCAGTTACCTGATCTGGCACACTCAACTTTCCATAGCTGCCCAGCCAATCCGGACAGCCAAGCCTGCATCTGATAAGCGTGTATATGCACCTAATACAATAACAATGGGGCTAGGACCACTGCAAAACCCAATATCTTACGAAACAACGAAATGTCTTCAAACATAGAAATATAATCCTTTTTTAAACTTTTTAGAATACTGGCTTGCATGACTTGCTCAGCACCCTAGCTATAACATATAGGCACGACGCCTAATTAATAACAGTTATATATGAATCATTTTAACACTGCGCGAAATAGTGCGTGATTTGACACAAAATAATAGCTTATTTTTTTTTGAAACTGTAGACTAGCCGAAATATTTACGCAAAATTTGATATTTATCAATGACAAATTTACAAACATTAGGTTTTTCTAATGTTGTTGATCTATATATTAGTATTTAAACAAGGAGAGTCTTAATAATTTTTATCGGAAATTATTAAGACATGCATAACAGAGGAGGCTGTATGCTTGATAAAAGGTTTTCAACCCATCTATCATTTATTTCACATCTAAAAAGGAATTTATCGTTAACCAAAACGATTCTTTTATCATTAATACTCACTCCTCAGCTAGCTCAAGCTGAATACGGATTAAATCTTCCTGAAGGTGTCACATCAATCAGTCGTGACATATACAGTTTACATATGCTTATTTTCTGGGTTTGTGTTGGCATAGCTATATTGGTATTTGGTGTGATGATCTGGTCAATGATCTTTCACCGCAAATCAAGAGGAGCTGTAGCATCAAACTTTCACGAGAGTACGGCCGTTGAGTTAGTTTGGACATTAGTTCCTTTAGCAGTGCTAATTGCCATTGCATTCCCTGCAACAAAAGTGTTGATTGATCTAGAAAACACCGAAAAAGCAGATATGACCGTAAAGATAACGGGTTACCAATGGAAATGGCAATACGAATACCTTGATGAAGGTGTTAGCTTCTTCAGTAATCTCGACAAAGCAAGTAGAGATGCTACGCGAAATGTTACTGAAAGAGAAAAACATCCCAATTACTTATTAGATGTTGATAATCGTCTTGTTCTCCCTACTGGCAAACGGATCCGCTTCTTGATGACTTCTAACGATGTTATCCACTCTTGGTGGGTACGTGAATTAGGTGTTAAACAAGATGCTAACCCTGGTTTTATAAACGATTCATGGGCAAAAATTGATAAGGTCGGCGTTTATCGAGGTAAATGTACTGAATTGTGTGGCAAAGATCATGGATTTATGCCCATTGTTGTCGAAGCAAAATCTGAAGCTGATTACAAAATATGGATAGTCGAACAAAAAGCTGCTCAAAAGGCTGCTGCTGCTGCTGGTGATAGAGAGTGGTCTAAAGATGAACTTATGGCTCAGGGTCAGAAAGTTTACAGCGGTAGCTGTGCAAGTTGTCATGGCGTTACTGGGCAAGGCATTCCGGGGGTATTTCCTGCTATTACCAATAGTCCAATTGCATCTGGTGACATCAAAACTCACATTAATATTGTATTACATGGAAAAGCTGGATCAGCCATGCAAGCCTTTGGAAAACAACTAAGTGATAGCGATTTAGCTGCTGTTATCACCTATGAACGTAATGCACTAGCTAATAGCGCAGGCGATATTGTACAGCCATCAACCATTAAGTCAGCACGATAGGAGATCCTCATAATGTCTACAACAACGACCGAAATACAAGATGGGATCGATAAGCACGCGACTCACGACGATCATCATCACGGACCTGAAAAAGGTTTGATGCGCTGGGTGAAAACGACTAACCACAAAGATATTGGAACACTCTATATCTGGTTTGCGTTCACCATGCTATTAATTGGTGGGGCCATGGCTATGTATATCCGTGCTGAACTTTTCCAACCAGGAATGCAATTTTTTGATCCGCAGTTCTTTAACCAAATGACAACATTACATGGTCTCATCATGGTGTTTGGCGCAATTATGCCAGCGTTCGTTGGATTAGCTAACTGGCAGATCCCTTTGATGATTGGCGCTAAAGACATGGCACTTCCGCGAATGAATAATTGGAGTTTTTGGATTCTCCCATTCGCAGGAGCGATGCTATTAAGTACATTATTTATGGAAGGTGGCGGACCAGCTTTCGGTTGGACTTTTTATGCCCCTCTTTCAACAACGTTTGCACCTGATAGCACTGACTTCTTTATATTCGCCATTCACATGTTAGGGTTTTCTTCCATCATGGGAGCTATTAATGTTATTGCAACCATTATGAATATGCGCGCACCTGACATGAAGTTAATGGATATGCCGTTATTTGTATGGACATGGTTCATCACAGCATTCTTGCTTATTGCGGCGATGCCTGTATTAGCAGGCGCAGTAACAATGATGCTAACTGACCGCAACTTTGGTACTAGTTTCTTTGATGCCGCAGGTGGTGGTGACCCAGTGATGTTCCAACATATATTTTGGTTCTTTGGTCACCCTGAAGTTTATATCATGATTCTGCCAGCATTCGGTATTGTGTCTCAAATTATACCCACCTTTGCACGTAAACCTCTCTTTGGTTACAGCTCGATGGTATATGCAACAGCATCAATTGCACTTCTCTCTTTCGTAGTTTGGGGTCATCATATGTTTCTTGCAGGCATGCCAATAGGGGGGCAACTATATTTCATGTATGCCACTATCCTTATTTCTGTTCCTACTGGAGTTAAGGTATTCAATTGGATCACAACAATGTGGCGTGGATCACTTAGTTTTGAAACCCCAATGTTATGGGCCGTAGCTTTTGTAATATTGTTTACAATTGGTGGGTTCTCAGGGCTAATGCTCGGTATTGCTCCAGCAGATATCCAATATCAAGATACCTATTTTGTTGTAGCTCACTTTCATTATGTACTTGTGACAGGTGCTCTATTCTCAATTATTGCGGCTGTTTTCTACTGGTTACCAAAATGGTGCGGTAATATGTACAATGAAAAACTCGCTAAGATTCATTTCTGGTGGGCCATTATCTCTGTAAACATATTATTCTTCCCTCAGCACTTCTTAGGACTTGCAGGCATGCCACGCCGTATTCCTGACTACTCTTTACAGTTTGCTGATTTCAATATGATTTCTAGTATCGGTGGTTTTGCGTTTGGAGCATCTTTCATCTTACTTACTTACATTATCGTTGACTGTATCCGTAACGGAAAGCCAGTAAAAGAAGCTCGTGTATGGGAAAGTGCAAAAGGTTTAGAGTGGACAGTAGCAACACCAGCTCCATACCATACCTTTGATACACCACCTAGTAAAAAGCAGATTCTTGCGGAATCTAGCCACATACATTTAGAAGGTGAGCACTAGCATTATGGCTTTAACTGAAGATGAATTATTAGCCAAGCAACGCAAAGGCGCGAGGCTGACAGCGATTATTGTCGGAGCTATTGCAATGGGTGTTTTTGCTTTCACTATTTATATGAATCGATAGATTTTAGATTATGAGTGAACCAAACAGACCACAAGAAAATAGGCAACCCATTAGTAAAAGCTTTTGGGTTAAGTTAGGTCTTATTCCTTTTGGAATGTTTGCTTTCGCTTTTGCTCTTGTCCCTCTATATGACACTTTTTGCGACATCACAGGCCTAAATGGCCGTAGCTCCAATAATGTTTACGAAGGAAAAATTATAGGAATTGTTGATAAATCTCGAACTATTAGCATTGATTTCTTATCAGCATCTTCACCTGGTTTTCCGGTTAAGTTTTATCCAATGACAAAAAAAATGGATATAACCCCAGGGAAAATATACACCATTAACTACTACGCAGAAAATCGTTCTGATGATGTGATTATTGGTCAAGCTGTACCCAGTGTTGCTCCTGGTGAAGCGGCTTCACATTTGAAAAAATTAGAATGTTTTTGTTTCAACAATCAAGAATTCAAACCCAATGTACCCGTTAAAATGCCTGTACGTTTTTTTGTTGACAGCAATCTCAATAAAGACATTACAAATATCACATTATCGTACAATTTCATAAGAATTAAGGATGCCGACAAACCGAAAAAAGATGGTTTGACTGGGCTTTAAACAAGGAGAAGATATTCATGCAATCAAGACTAGATTATTTCGTACCCGGCGGAAGTTACTGGCCTATTTTAGGTTCGATTGGTATGGCGGCAATGCTAGGCGGATTCGCTAGCTCCCTACACGGCAGCATAACTGGCACTATTTCAATGATACTTGGATTTGGCATTATCATTTTTATGGTGTTTGGCTGGATTGGTCAAGTTATCAATGAAAGTGAAAGTGGTACTTACAATCTTCAAGTAGATAAATCTTTTCGTATAGGAATGGGTTGGTTTATTTTTTCTGAAGTCATGTTCTTTGCGGCATTTTTTGGGGCTCTGTTCTATGCAAGACAGCTTTCTGTCCCTTGGTTAGCTGGTGAAGGTAATAACTTTTGGACTGGGGAAAACTTATGGCCTGAGTTCAAATCTATATGGCCATTAATACAAATGCCTGACAATACAAACTTCACTGTGCCAAAAGGGATTATTGAAGCATGGGAAATACCAGCCATCAATACGCTAACATTATTAACCAGTGGTGCAACATTAACGTATGCTCATTGGGCGTTAATGAATAAAAACCGTTCTGGGTTGATCGGCGGATTGATTGCAACCATCGTTCTAGGTGTGATCTTTTTAGGACTACAAATGTATGAATACTACGAGGCCTACCAGCATCTTGACCTTAAACTAACATCTGGAATTTACGGTAGTACTTTCTTCATGCTCACAGGCTTCCATGGGTTACATGTAACACTTGGTACAATTATGCTAATTGTAATTTTAATGAGAGCTATTCGTGGGCACTTTAAAAAGGATCGCCACTTCGGTTTTGAAGCTGTAGCTTGGTATTGGCACTTCGTTGATGTGGTTTGGTTAGGCCTGTTTGTTGTTGTTTATTGGTTGTAACAAATCAGTAGTTAACAAGGTCTAAGCAATGAATTACATCATACTGATATTTTTTATATTCATTATCTATAGTCTCGCATCTGCGCTTTATTACATGATGAAGGATAATGATGGCTCCACACGTATGGTTAAAGCGTTAACCCTACGTATAGGCATATCGATCCTATTATTCCTCTTTATACTATTTTCATTTTGGATGGGATGGATAAAGCCTGCAGGTGTTCCTTAAATATAATGGTACGTTTAAAAATTGGTAAATTCCTATTTTCACCTAAATTAATTCCAACACTAGCAACAATTATTTTAGTGCCTCTTTTAGCCTCCCTGGGTTTATGGCAACTTGATCGCGCTGATCAAAAACGAGAAATTGATAAAGGTGTTATGCAAGCACAAGCAATGGAAGCACTTGATCTAAATACATATGTAAAAAAAGGCAATATAAAGGAAGCTAGCTTTTCAAAGGATTTTTATCGAACTGCATCACTTTCAGGACATTACGACACTGATCATCAGTATTTATTAGATAACAGAACATACAAAGGACAAGCTGGATATCATGTACTCACCCCTTTCCTTTTAGATGATACAAATCAAAGCGTTCTTATTAATCGAGGATGGATAACTTATCAAGGAACTCGCGAAAATATACCTGATATCACTATTTCCAAAAACATCATAAGTATTGAAGGTGTTATGAAAAAACAAGGAAGGGCTATTGTCCTAAATAACGCTAATAACATAGAAAAGCTTGAAACAAGTTACCCAAAGCTAATTCAATCGATTCAGTTATCAAAATTATCTAAGGATTTAACCATAAAGAATACCGTAGAAAAAAACGGGGAGTTATTACCCATTATTATCGAATTAGATAAAGCAGATGAAACGGGGTTTATAAGAGATTGGCAACCTTATTACGGCAGTATTGATAAGCATAACGCCTATGCATTGCAATGGTTTGCTTTTTCAGGAATTTTATTATTTTTATTTATTAAGCTAAACACTAAGAGAATTGAATTGTAATCCAATGAGGTTACAAACCATTAGGAGGAACTATGTCAAATTCACACGCTAAATTACCCAAACTATTTTGGGTGCAACTTGCTCTAGCAGCCATTATAGGCATTATATTTTTATTCACGCCATCAAAGCATAATGGGGATTCTACAGCAGAAGAAGAAAAAATAGCGGCTGTTGCTAAAAACCTAGAACCCGTTGGTGCAGTATCTACTAAAGAAGCAAAAAAGCCTGGTTCTGCAAAGTCTCGCTCAGGAGAAGAAGTATATAAAGCAAGCTGTATGGCATGTCATGCTAGTGGTGTTGCCAATGCTCCCAAACCTGATGACAAAGCCGCATGGGAGTCTCGTGTTGCTACCGGGCTTGACGCACTTATGAAAGTAGCCATTGATGGAAAGGGGGCTATGCCTGCTCGCGGAGGCAACCCAGCCGTTACAGATGAAGAAATCAAAGCCGTTATTTTGTATATGACAAGCAAAGCAGGATTTGACCTAAGTTCTACAAAGAAAGCCGAACCAGCTCCAGCAACATCCATGGTAAAAACTGAAAATCCTGTAGAAAAAACAATGCCAAAAACAGTATCAACAAGCACTCCAAATGCTCCTTCTGCACCAGAAGCGCCTATTGCACCTGTGACCATGGATGAAGCGCCACCCAAACCAGCCGAACCAAAAACTGAGATTGCTTCAGCTACCAACGATAATACAAAAGGAAAAGAAGTCTATAACAGTGCTTGCTTCGCCTGTCATGCTGCAGGTGTTGCAGGGTCACCTAAACTCGGTGACAAAGCAGCTTGGAGCGCACGAATTGCAACAGGTAATAATGCTCTTTACACAGCAGCAATCAGTGGTAAAGGTGTAATGCCACCAAAAGGTGGGAACATGGGCTTATCAGATGAAGACGTTAAAGCCGCGGTTGACTACATGATAACCCAATCACAATAAACAGCTAATCTTCACAGACATGAAAAAAGCGGGCAAAGCCCGCTTTTTTCATGTTACTAACTATTAACAAGCTAGTAATAAAACTAAGTAAGTATTTAGGTTATTTAACCCACTCACTAAAGCCATCCATATTATGTTCAACACCATCTGCATAACCAGCTTCATAAGCATCTGTTACACGCTGCTCTTCACGCTCTGGGTTTACAAGGTATCCACCCTGCCAGCCTTGTAGGTACTCAGCATCAACACCGGCTTTTTCCATTTTCACAACTGCATCGTAATATTCTTGGTTCATTGCCTTTTCCTCTAAATTCGATAGAAACTAATAAATTTTGTTGGGCGGAAGTATACTCGTATATTAGTGCTTCTGAATATCCCTATGGGGATAATTTTAACTATCAAACTTACAATAACCATTCGATTTTAAACAAATAATGTATCCCTTAGCAATAAACTGTATCATCATATTTTTTAAATAACATTTCAGGAAATCATTATGGCATTTAGTTCTTTTCACCCACCACAACGCACACTGATGGGCCCTGGCCCATCTGACGTAAACCCTCGTATTTTAGAGGCAATGGCACGCCCTACGATTGGTCACCTTGACCCACAATTTGTAGGCATGATGGATGAAACAAAAGTCATGCTTCAAAAAGCATTTCTTACAGAAAATGAACTAACAATGCCAGTATCAGCACCTGGCTCTGCGGGCATGGAAACCTGTTTTGTCAATATGATTGAGCCTGGCGATACCGTAATCGTCTGTCAGAACGGTGTGTTTGGCGGTCGTATGAAAGAAAACGTTACCCGCTGTGGCGCAACTGCAATCATGGTTGAAGACGATTGGGGCAAGCCAGTTGACCCACAAAAACTTGAAGACGCACTAAAAGCAAACCCTAATGCAAGTACCGTTGCTTTTGTTCACGCAGAAACCTCAACAGGCGCAGTATCTGATGCTAAAACGTTAGTAGAAATTGCACATAAATATGATTGTTTAACCATTGTTGATGCCGTTACCTCTCTGGCTGGCTCTCCCTTAAAAGTAGATGAGTGGAATATTGATGCAATCTACTCTGGCACACAAAAATGTCTTTCGTGTACGCCAGGTATCTCGCCAGTAAGCTTCAGCAAAGCGGCAACAGACAGAATTCAAAACCGTAAAACACCGGTTCAAAGCTGGTTTATGGATTTAAACCTTGTAATGGCTTACTGGGGCGCAGGCACTCAACGCGCCTATCATCACACTGCTCCTATTAACTCACTTTACGCATTTCATGAATCTTTGGTTGTCCTTCATGAAGAAGGTTTAGAAAATTCATGGGCGCGTCACGCCAAAAACCACGAAGGCTTAAAAGCAGGCTTTGAAGCAATGGGCTTAAGTTTCTTCGTTGATGAAGAATATCGCCTACCACAACTAAATGCCGTTTCAATTCCAGAAGGTGTTGATGAAGCTGCTTTACGTAGCACACTATTAAATAGCTTTAATCTAGAAATTGGCGCTGGTCTTGGCTCAATGGCAGGTAAAATCTGGCGTGTAGGTCTAATGGGTCATGCTAGTAGCGAAACCAATGTTCTGTTCTGTCTTGGCGCAATGGATGCTGTATTAAGCGACATGGGTGCAAAAATTGACTCTGGAAAAGCAGTAAGCGCAGCGATGAAAGTATTCGCCTAAAACCTTTTAGTGTTTTAATACCTGAATCCCTGACTCAGGTAATAGTAAAAAGCGGCTGTGAGTTTATCTCCAGCCGTTTTTTTGTGCCAAAATATACAAAAACAATGAAAATTACGCTTTATTACAAGCCACCCCCCCTGTTTTTCGATGATTTGTATGTTATTGAGCGTATTAACGCTGCCCATCTTACTCTGCAAAACCTGATTTAAATTAGTGAAAAATTTGAACTATCGTTTATGATGGTACTCAAAGCATGACAACAACAATAATAAACGACACAACGTGTGGGGACACCTTGTGTTATATCAACTATGCTAATACTGCTAAAAAAAGCATCATAATAAGAGGCAACAAATGGGCAAGCTCACTTTTAATGAAGCACGGCATCTCGTTGAACGCACGGGGATTGGCGCAGAGTGGCAAACAATACAACGCTTTCAAAACCTAAACCGTCAACAAGCCATTGAATTTCTATTAAAAAATAGAGATATGCGCTTACCAAGACCGCCATCTATGAGCCCTTGGAGCCGCACGGTTAGCTTGCGTAATAATATGCGCCGTAAAAAGATGATTATGCGCATTTCGCGTGATGAAGGTAAAAAATTACAGACATGGTGGGTCAAACATTTGCTTGTTACTCGCTCACCGTTTTTAGAGCGTATGACGCTGTTTTGGCACAACCATTTCCCCTCTTCTATCGCAAAAACCACTCAGCCAAGTATGCTGTACCAACAGAATATTACTTTACGCAAACATGCCTTTGGTAACTTTGGTCAGATGATTCACGATATCGCTCGTGACCCTGCCATGTTGTTATACCTTGATGGTTATGTCAGCACCAAAGAAGAACCCAATGAGAATTTTGCACGAGAACTCTTAGAGCTATTTACTATTGGTATCGGACACTATTCAGAAAATGATATGCGAGAAGCTGCACGTGCATTTACGGGCTGGGGTATTGATGACAGAAGTGGAACGTTTGTATTTAGAGCTAATGATCATGACAATGGTGTAAAAACCTTTTTGGGTAAACGCGGTAATTTTAAGGGCGAAGATATTATTAATATTTTGCTGCAACACCCGCGCACCGCCGAGAGAATTGCGACAAAAATGTGGCATGAGTTTGTCAGTATTGCTCGCCCCGATATGCGTATTATTAAGCAATGGGCGCAGGCTTTTCGTGGTTCAAATTACGATATTTCAACGTTAATACGCGCTATTCTAAATAGTGATGTATTTTGGGCTAGGCATAATCGTGGAGCACTCATCAAATCACCTATTCAGCTCACACTGGGTACTTTACGCACACTGCCCTATTCTCCTGCTCATATTGATTTAGCGCATAACCTCAATATTATGGGGCAAGGTGTATTCAATCATCCCAGTGTTAAAGGTTGGTCAGGTGGTAAAACATGGATTAGTACACAATCTTTATTAAGACGAAACTCCATGATGAATAATCTCACCGCGGGTAATCTTAATGAGAGAAAAAACCGTGGGGGTATAGCAAAAAAAATGCCCGATGTTAGCCCAGAGTTATTGCGCCAATGGTTATTAGCCATTCCGCCGCTACAAGCGCCACCCACCACATCAGGAAAGCAACGTTTAACACGCGCCTTTGTGTTAGACCCTGCTTATCAGGTGCTTTAATCATGAAATTTATACTATTTAAAATACAAATCAGCGAAAAAAGGGGGGGGTGGTTAATAAAAAAGCCCTCTAAAAGCCATGTTACAGCTATTTTGGGGCTAAATTATGCATCGTAGAGACTTTTTGAAGTATGCGGGGCTAATTTCAGCCTCTGCAACCGTTCCTTTACTTACACCTGAGATGGTTTTTGCCACAAACGGTGCTCGTCAAAATAAAATTGTTGTTTTGGTTGAGCTTAAAGGTGGCAACGATGGCTTTAACACCCTTGTTCCTTTCACTGATGAGCTGTATTACAAATATCGTCCTCGCATTGCCATTAAGCAACGCCAAGTTTTAGGGCTTAACAAAGACGTAGGGCTTCACCCACGCATGAAAGCATTAATGCCATTGTGGAATGCAGGTCAAATGGCTTGGATACAGGGCGTGGGCTATCACAACCCTGTGTTATCACATTTTCGCTCAATGGATATTTGGGATTCGGCCTCAAACTCAAATCAAGTCATCGAAGCAGGTTGGCTTTCACGTGTCTTGCCTAAATATAAAAAAGGCTTACACGGTGTTGCACTTAATAAAGGACAAGCTCAACTTGGTCCGCTGGCAAGTAGCAATCTAAATGCTGTCACGATGCAAAACCCTAAAACATTTTTAAGCCAAATTAAACGCATCAGTGATGTACAGCCTAGCCGTTTAAACCCTGCCATTGCACACGTGAGTGAAATTCAACATCAGCTTTTTAGCACAGGGGATCAACTCGCACAAAAAATGGGCCGTAATCCTAAACACTCAGGGGTTAGTTTTTCAAAAGGCGTATTTGGTCACAGCCTAGAATCTGTTGCAGAAATGATTATTAACGGTATCGACGCACCTGTGTACAAAGTTACACAAGATGGATTCGATACTCACGCAGGACAACGTGGCGGACAAGACAACGGCTTATATCAAGTCGCCAATGGTTTAGCATCCTTCCAAAAATCTATGCAACGCGCAGGCATGTGGGACCACGTACTCGTTGTCACCTACTCCGAATTTGGTAGACGTGCTAAAGAAAACAGAGGAGGTGGAACAGACCACGGAACAGCCTCATCCCATATGATTTTAGGGGGGAAAGTACGTGGTGGAATTTATGGAGAGCACCCCGATTTTTCAAGACTTGATGCAAATGGCAATGTCACCTTCACGACTGATTTTCGTGCTATCTATGCGACGTTGGCACAGCGCTGGTGGCACCAGCCTAGCCCCTGGGGGAATTTGGGGCATTTGCCATTTGTGTAGCGCGCTACTTTAAGCCAGAATTCAGCTAGAATATTCAGTGCTTCCCAATGAAATATTTTTCAACCTTAAAGAGTTAACAATAACTGAAACAGAACTAAAGCTCATTGCGGTTGCGGCAATCATTGGTGAAAGTAAAATACCGAATGTTGAAAACAAAACGCCAGCGGCAACTGGCACACCAAGAATATTATAAACAAAAGCAAAGAATAGATTTTGCTTAATATTTTTCATCACTTCATGGCTTAGCTTTTTTGCTTTTGCAATACCTTGTAGGTCTCCTTTTACCAATGTGATTTCAGCACTTTCCATCGCTACATCGGTACCTGTTCCCATCGCTATTCCGACATTTGCTTGTGCAAGTGCTGGTGAATCATTAATGCCATCGCCCGCCATAGCAACGAGTTTTCCTTGTGCTTGAAGCTCTTTGATACGGTTTAGCTTATCTTCTGGTAAGCATTCAGCCTCAAAATCACTCAACCCTAATTCATCAGCCACCGCCTTTGCCGTATTACCATTATCACCCGTCATCATTATGACTTCGATCCCTTTATCAATGAGTTCATTGATCGCTTTCTTACTACTTTTCTTTATGGCATCAGAAATTGTTACATAACCTAATGCTTCTCCGTCAACAGCAATATAGGAGACTGTTTTTCCGAGTTTCTGCTCTGATAATACTTGTACAGCGAGTGAATCTGGAATGCCTATTTTAAATTGTTCCAACAGTTTACTATTACCTAGCGCGAGTTTTTTTCCATCCATCTGAGCTATAACACCCTTGCCTGCAACGGCCTCAAAGTTTTCTACTTCTTGTAGATTAACCTTGTTTTCTTTAGCATATTTTACTATTGCTTCTGCTAATGGGTGCTCACTTGACTGATTCATCGACGCAATTTGTCCTAATAAAACATTGGTTTTTGAAGAATCTAAAGCATAAACTTTGTCTACCGATGGTTTACCCTCTGTAATGGTTCCAGTTTTATCTGTAATTAATACATCAACCTTATCCATCGTTTCTAACGCTTCGGCATTTTTAATCAAAATCCCTGATTGCGCTCCTTTACCAACACCTACCATAACTGACATGGGAGTCGCTAAACCAAGTGCACATGGACAAGCAATGATTAATACGGCAATTGCATTCACGAAACCGTATACCAGTGCAGGTTCAGGTCCAAATACTGCCCAAACAATAAACGTTAAGAGCGCTACAGAAATCACAATCGGAACAAAATATTTAGAGATAGTATCAGCCAGTTTTTGGATCGGTGCACGTGAACGACTTGCATCATTTACCATTTGAATGATCTGTGAAAGCAAGGTATCCGCACCTACTTTTTGTGCCACCATGACGAATGATTTATTACCATTAATCGTTCCAGAGCTAATTTTGTCGCCAATTTGTTTATCTACGGGTATTGGTTCACCTGTAATCATGGATTCATCGACATTACTGTATCCATCAACAATTTTTCCATCAACTGGAATTTTATCACCTGGTCTAACCCGCAATTGGTCTCCCACTTCAATATCGTGGATGGATATTGTTATATCTTCACCATTTTCTATACGAATTGCCTCTGAAGGCGCAAGTTTTAGTAGTTCTTTCAAAGCACCACTGGTCTGACTATGTGCTCTTGCTTCAAGTAGTTGCCCCAATAAAACTAATGTAAGGATAACGGCTGTGGCTTCAAAATAGAGGTAAACGGTTCCTTCCTCACTCTTAAAATCACTGGGGAAAATATCAGGAAAAAGCATTCCCACCACACTAAATATAAAGGCGACTCCAGTACCAATACCCACCAAGGTAAACATATTTAAATTCATGGTGACAATGGATTTGTAAGCTCGTTCAAAAAACATCCAACAAGCATAAAAGACCACTGGTATTGTTAGAAAAAATTGCACCCAGTTCCAAAGTGGTTGACTCATAATGTTTAACAGTGGTTTACCGGGGATTAAATCTCCCATTGCTATAATGAAAACGGGTACAGTAAACAAAGTTGCAATTTTCATTTTTTTAAGCAGATCTTGATACGTTTTCTGCTCATTACTTTCGGTTGGTTCCATCGGAACTAAATCCATGCCACAAATGGGGCAAGAGCCAGGATCATCCTTAATAATTTCTGGATGCATTGGGCAGGTATATTGTGAGCTTTGCTTTATTAGGCTAGGTTGCTCGAGTAAATCCATGCCACAAACGGGACAGTCACCTGCTTCGGTATATGTTTTTTCGCCTTCACAATGCATGGGGCAGTAAAAGACACCATTCCCTGAGACTTTTTCTTTTTCAGAGTCTTCACTATGTGGCTTGGAGTGATGATGATCAGCACCTTTCATTTCTATGCTGTAATGTAAACCTGCAAGCGTTAAGCTTTCCTGCAAAGTTTGTAAAGGTATATGAGAGTTCATATTAAGTATGGCTTCTGAATTATCTAAATCTACCGATACACTTGTAATATCGTCGATAGAATTTAATGCATCCTCAACACCATCCTTACACCCTAAACATGTCATTCCTGATATTTTATATGTGTGTTTCATATCGAACCTCTGATAATTAGCATAATTACTAATGAAAAATCTCGAAAATTTCATAAGAATTTTGAGATTCTACAACGTCTTTTAGAAGAGTATATTTTTAAAATTAGCTGAGACTTAGCTATCATTAGTTATAATTATCGTGATTTTCACAAGGAGGTAGAACGAGTTGCGAGAAGATTAATTTCCACAGTCACTCTTTCAAAAAAACATGACTTATCCTCGAAAGAGCTTTTCGGAATGTTGGCGATATCGGCTGGGTAGAACGAAGCAATAATGCTTAGACTCTTACTATTACTGGTCTAAGTCAAGGTTCTAGTTATCAGATAAACAATCAATACGGAAAGTACATTGATTATCCTGAGGATATTGGATTTACCCCTCCACAGATAGAAGCACTTATTACAGCCACCTAAAAACCAACAATTATCTGGTGACTGTAATGTATTAGAATATTACTTATTAACACTGCTGGGCGTATTACCTGTTATCGTAATATCAACAGGGTTATAGACCAGCTTCACGTGTTCTGAGGCTTTTGAGTTAAATGTATTATCCTGTATGTCGACATTAGTAACAGGATGAGATAGTTTATCTGTTCTAAATTCTGTGCCTACTTTTACATCATATTGAGATGCGCCATTAAAAGTATTTCCACGTACATTATTATCATCATCTTCAACAATCACACCTATATTCACACCATTAAAAACATTATTTGAAACAAGGTTATTTTTTGCAAAATCTTCGTAAATATAGGTTTTATCTTTCTTTGGACCATAGCTAACTGAGCTAATTGCTACTCTTGGTGAACCACAATCCAGTGCTTTTAAATCAGCACTTTGACGTGATGCTACCCACACACCAATTTTGTCACCATTGAATGTGTTATTTCTAATCGTATTACCATCTGCAGACTGATAACGAGGTATTTGATTTGCATCTTTATAGTGCTCATTACAGTTTTTATAGATAAAGACCGATCCTCTTGAGTTTCCTTCAAATGTGTTTTTTTCAATAATATTATTAATAGATGAATCAATCGCAATTGCTTCTCTAGAGTAATCTTCAATCTTCTGCTTTATTTTATGCTTCTTAGTATCATAATCAGAAAAGCCATTTTTTGTAAACGTTGTATTGGTAATCGTATTCTTAGCTGCTCCAGAATCAATATATAATCCTACTGCTCCCGTTGAATCAATGGATGAGCCATCGAGTGTGAAATCAGTAACGAAGCGTGTCACGTAGACACCATCTTTATGACTAAAGCTGATGTTGCTATCTTCAACACGAATATTTTTAGGAGAGATTGATCTTAAATGGTTTTCTAAAGCCTTTACATTAATATTGTTTCTAAGGTCTGATTTAGACTGCTCATTCATTGCAAAGTGCACCACTATGCCTCTGACATAGTTTTTTAAATTACAATTTCTAACAACAACATTTCTACTTTGATAGTTTTCAGACGATTGTATTCTAATCCCTTCATTTATTGGTTCTTGACCTGCTTTGTAAGTACTACCAATCTCTTGTCTAAATTCTTTATCAAGACCATTGAACTTTGCACCATTACAATCAAAAGTGAAATTTGATTTATTCACAATGAGTATACTGACACGATCATATTTACACCCTTTAGGGAGTGTTAAATTACTCTCTAACCTAACAAGTGAATTCTTCTTCCATACAGGACAACCTTTAGGGTTTTTAGGTAAAATCCTTGAGGGGTCTTCAGGCTTAGAGTATTTCTCAGCAGGTGGTTCTGCATAATCTACAAATGAATTAATCAACGATTTACAAGCCGTTAAATTAATTGTTATGAAGATGATAAAGACTGCTGTAAATATTCTCATGATATTTCCTATTTTAATTTCAAAACGATGAGCTGAATAGCATAAGGCTCTTTAATCTACTTGTAGCAGATCATTAAAAAGAATAAGTCACTATAATTTTTATTATGTCATATCCTACAATTCACTATAGCATTTTAACTATTGAAAGTGAGGTACATTTGCTTTATTTTAGATAAGGCATCTTAATTGAGCATGCTTTCTTGCAGGTATGACGTTATTGATGCAACGTGACATAAAATATTAATAATAAACTTCCCTCTAAAGTCTAGGGTGAGATCAAAACCACGTTCTAATAAAGTGGGTATTTAACTCCAAATAATAATACCTATTGGAGTTTTGCCAGTGGTGTATATCGCCTAGCGATGCTTCAACCGTGATTGCGGTCTTCACCGCTATGGCGGCCAATTATTTTATTGAATCAACCCGATTTACTTAGCCGCCAAACGGTTCCAAGTCTCTATCACGGTATCAGGATTTAACGATACGCTATCAATCCCCTGCTCCATGAGCCATTCTGCCAGGTCGGGGTGATCGGATGGGCCTTGCCCACAGATTCCCACATACTTTCCTTGTTTTTTACAGGCATCAATCGCCATTTTTATCATGGCTTTTACGGCGGGATTACGCTCATCAAAGCCTTCTGCGACTAAAGCGGAATCACGGTCTAAACCGAGTGTTAATTGCGTCATATCATTTGAGCCTATTGAGAATCCATCAAAGTACTCTAAGAATTGTTCAGCCAGTACCGCATTGGATGGTAATTCACACATCATGATATGACGTAATCCGCCCTCGCCTCGCGCCAAGCCGTTTTCTGCTAATAATTCACTAACGGCTTTGGCTTCTTCGAGTGTTCTCACAAACGGAATCATAATCTCGATATTGGTCAAGCCCATATCATTACGCACACGTTTGATCGCTTCACATTCCATTTCGAAACAACTACGAAAAGTTTCATCAATGTAACGAGCCGCACCACGGAAGCCGATCATTGGATTTTCTTCTTCTGGCTCGTAGTTTGTGCCTGCAATAAGGTTTGCATATTCATTTGATTTAAAATCAGACATGCGCAAAATCACAGGTTTAGGCGAGAATGCTGATGCCAGTGTTGATACGCCTTCGGCTATTTTAGAGACAAAAAACTCACGTGGGCTTTCATACGCATCAATGCGTTTATGAATGATTTCTTGTAGCTCGGTTGATTGTTTATCTAGCTCTAATAATGCACGCGGGTGAATGCCGATCATATTATTAATGATGAATTCCATGCGTGCTAAACCCACGCCTTTATTGGGTAGCTGGCAAAAATCAAAAGCACGATCTGGATTACCTACATTCATCATCACCTTTAAATCAAGCTCAGGCATGGAGCTGACTTCGGTGGCGCTGATATCAAAATCTAAAATACCGTCGTAGGCATAGCCTGTATCGCCTTCGGCACAAGATACGGTGACATCATCTCCGTGTTTAATGGTTTTGGTTGCATCACCACAGCCCACCACCGCTGGCACACCTAACTCACGCGCAATAATTGCGGCATGACACGTTCTACCACCTCGATTTGTGACGATGGCAGAAGCACGCTTCATGATGGGCTCCCAATCTGGATCTGTCATGTCGGTAACTAGCACATCACCAGGTTGGATTTGGTCCATATCATCCAGGCTCATAATGATTTTGGCTTTACCCGCACCAATGCGTGAGCCGATTGAACGACCTTCTGCTATTACGTTGCCTGTTTCTTTCATGGTAAACCGCTCAACCACGTTTCCTGCTTGGCTTTGCACCGTTTCTGGTCTCGCTTGTACGATGTATAACCCGCCATCTATACCATCCAATGCCCATTCAATATCCATTGGGCGCTTGTAGTGTTTTTCGATGGTCACAGCTTGGCGCGCTAACTCTTCGACTTGTGCATCTGTTATGCAGTATTTTCGGCTTCTTTCTTGTTCAATATCAATAATTTTAACGGGTTCTTCACCCTCAGGATCGTAAACCATTTCAATGGCTTTACTACCGAGTGTTCTGCTTAATACTGCTGGCTTACCTGACTCAAGATTTGGTTTGTAAGCATAGAATTCATCTGGGTTTACCGCGCCTTGCACCACCATTTCGCCCAAGCCATAGCTGCCTGTAATAAAGACAACTTTATCAAAACCAGATTCTGTATCAAGGCTAAACATGACCCCAGATGCACCAATATCAGAGCGCACCATTTTTTGTATGCCTGCTGATAATGCCACGCCCGCATGATCAAAATTTTGGTGAACACGGTAGGAGATTGCTCTATCTGTGAATAGCGATGCGAATACTTTTCGAATCGCCATTTTAATGTCATCCAAACCCGAGACATTTAAAAAGGTTTCTTGTTGACCTGCAAAAGATGCATCGGGTAAATCTTCTGCCGTTGCCGATGAGCGAACCGCCCATGTGACCTCTTCTCCATATTGTCCTTCTACTTTTTCATAGGCTTTGTTGATATCTGCTTCTACATCGTCTGGCAGTGGAATTTGCATTATCCAGTCACGGATTTTCTTGCCTGTTTTTGCAAGTGCTGCCAAATCATCAACATCTAATTCATCGAGCAGTACATTAATCCTATCGCCTAGATTTTCATGCGCTAAAAAACTACGATAAGCATCAGAAGTTGTCGCAAAACCACCAGGTACATTGACACCGAGGTTTGAAAGGTTTTGAATCATTTCACCAAGCGAGGCATTTTTTCCGCCTACTTCGTCTATATCATTTATGCCAAGTTGATCTAGCCAGATGACGTTTTTAGTTTTCATACTACATTTATTCCTATATTAAACTGTCTTTAATGGGTGTAATACTGTGGGTTCGCACGATTTGTGCGGCTAATTCTTCAATGGATTGTGAGGTTACATCGAGCGGTTTTAAACCGTAGCGGTCATATAGTTTTTGCGCTTTTTTAATCTCTGTTTTACACGTTTGTAATGATGAATATTGGCTGTTAGGTCTACGCTTTTCACGTATCTGTTGTAAACGTTTTGCTTTAATCGTGGTAGCGACTAACTTATCTTTATTCTCGAGTAAAACCTTGGGTAATGCATCACGATCAAAATCATCATCTGTTATTGGGTAGTTTGCGGCTTTTATACCAAACTTTAGAGCGAGATAAAGCGAAGTAGGTGTTTTACCAGAACGAGAAACACCTACAATAATAATATCGGCTTCGGGGAGTGTTTTTAGCACCATCGCATCATCGTGCATAAGAGTGTAATTGAGCGCATCAATACGAGCATCGTAAGATTTCTCATTAACCAAACCGTGGCTTAAACCCGATTCACGCGTTGGCTCGGTATGTAAATCATGCCCTATTTTGTCAAGAATACTTTCAAATACTTCATAATAATGACAATCAGCATTTTTTAAAATCTTGTTTATTTCTGTTTCAGGCATGGTTGCAAAAACGAGTGGCTTGAAACCCTCTTTTTTACTAATTTTTGCAATTTCATCTATCAGTCGATTGGCTTTTTTTTCAGTATCTACAAATGAACGCTGGTGGTAGGTGAACTCAATATGTGGAAACTGCGAAAGCAAGCTATTCCCCAGTGTTTCAGCTGTTATACCCGTGCTCTCTGAAACAAAAAAAACAGTACGCTTTGCATTATTTTTCATAACAAATTCTCTGTTCTTTTACATCACTGACTTTACTACAAAGTGTCATCTTCAAAATGCCTTCCATTCTCAATATTTGAGCATAGTAGTTAATTAATTCTTTGTTGACAAATAACATACAAAAATTCAAATAAATAACAATGTTAAGTATAAATACTGAATTATTAAGTATTAACTAAATACTATTGAAATATTTATTATTATTGCATAGATTAATCATTAGACAATTCAATGCTTTCAATGTTTAATATTGCTATTAGCTATAATTGAACGGCATCTAAAATGAAAACAATCTACTATAAACAAAACCGCCTGAAAAAATTGCGTGCTTTTTGCCAAGTAGCAAAACATGGTAGCGTCACTAAAGCCGCTGAAAAACTTTTTGCCAGTCAACCTACAATCTCACTACAAATACAAGCACTTGAACGTGAAATGAATGTAACTCTCTTTGAGAGAAATGGACCACAAATAAACTTAACGGTAGAGGGTAAAATTCTTTATGACTTATGTGAGCCTATGGTGCAAAGCGTTGATCATTTACATGAAACATTCAGTGCGCATTGTGGAAACCTAAGCACGGGCGACTTATCAATAGCAGCGGGTGAATCTACAATCCTATATGTTTTACCCGAACCAGTACAAAAGTTTACTGAGCAATACCCCGGCATAAAATTAAAACTAGCCAATGAAACTGGGCGCGATGGCATGGAGATGTTACGCAATAATGATATTGATTTAGCCATCGGCTCGATGCTAGAGATCCCTGATGATATTGAATATGATCCCATCGTTACCTACAATCCTGTTTTAATTGCTCCCAAGGATCACCCACTATCAAAAATCAAAGATATTACTTTACAGGATATAAGCCCTTATGGGCTAATTTTACCGCCTAGTCATTTAAGTACATGGCGTATTGTTAAAATGGTTTTTGCTCAGCACAATACTAGCTACAAAGTCACGCTAGAAGCTGGCGGATGGGAAGTAATAAAACGCTATGTAAAGATTGGTTTAGGCATTTCTATTGTGACGGATGTGTGCATAACCGAACAGGATTATGAAGAAATGACTGTGTTACCATTGGATAAATACTTCCCTAAGCGTAGTTATGGCATTGTAACGCGCAAGGGTAAGTTTTTATCGACTCCTGCAGAACGGTTTATTGATTTGATGAAGCAGTGTTATGAGTCAGATACTAAATAATAAATTGACAGATACTACCGTCATACTGGCGAATGATAGTATCCATCTCTAGCAAAATCACATGAGACAAAATAGGTTTTGATCTACACCAGAATTACAAATTTAAACCGTATCCAGATCTTCTAAAGACCAGCGTGGCATTGGTTTTATTTCTGTATCGCTTGTTTGTCCTGCTTTCAATCGTATTGCACCTGCGTAAGCAATCATCGCGCCATTGTCCGTACAGTATTCCATACGAGGGAAGAAGCACTCAGCATCTAACTCACTTAGCTTTTCACGTAAGCGTGTGTTTGCACCCACTCCACCTGCGATTATTAGGCGCTTACCGCCGATGCTTTCTAGTGCGCGTCTACACTTAATGAACAAGGTATCCACCACTGCTTCTTGAAAGGCATGGGCGATATTGGCTTTGTCTTGCTCGGTTTTTGTCGATTTATTCCAAGTGGTTAGTGCAAATGTCTTTAAACCGCTGTAACTAAAATCGAGTCCACCTTGACGAATCATTGGGCGCGGAAAGTCGTATGCGCCCTCTTCTCCTTTAGTCGCCAGCTCTGCCAAAATTGGCCCACCAGGATAACCTAGCCCCAACATTTTTGCGGTTTTATCAAAGGCTTCACCCACCGCATCATCCAATGATTGCCCCATTATTTTATAATCACCAATCGCCTGTACATCAACCATCATGGTGTGACCACCTGAAACTAGCAGTGCAATAAAAGGAAAATTGGGTGTATTGTCTTCCTCTAACATGGGCGCCAATAAATGACCTTCCATGTGGTGAACGGCTACTGCAGGAATTTTTAAACCCCAAGCCAATGATCGCCCAATGGATGCTCCCACCATGAGCGCACCAATCAAACCTGGGCCACTGGTGTAAGCGATGCCCTCTAAATCTGATAATGTTAAACCCGCTTCTGCTACCGCCTCTTTAATCAATGGCACGGTTTTTTGAATATGATCACGCGAGGCAAGCTCTGGCACAACACCACCGTATTCTGTATGAAGAGCAACTTGAGAATAAAGCTGATCTGCGATTAAGCCTTTTTCAGTATCATAAATTGCGATACCTGTTTCATCACAAGATGATTCGATTCCTAGAACAATCACTTCTTTTCACAAATCGGTGCATCGTCAGGCTTTTCAACGCTGCTTACGATCGTTTCTATAAATTCATTAAACTCATCCATGCTAATCACACTGAGCATACGATTCATAATTTCTGGATTAATCTGTGCGACGGTTTGCCCACCATTGGCGAGTTGAATATAAATGCCTGCTGCATTCATTTCAGTCTCGCTATCGGCTAGATCAACCTCGAGTATTTTTTGCTCTTCTTCACCTAATAATTCGTGATGATCATCAAGCTCATCCCATAGCTCATCTTCAATATCTTCTGAGGTTTCAATTACGATACTGCCTAGCATTGGGTCATTTTTTTGCTCCCACTTAAGATCCTTGCCATCTAAAAATTTAATAAATTTATCGGCTATTTCTTGAGTGAAAAATAAGTATTCAAGCATATTCTTTTCCTAAACTGAATATTCAGTCCTTCATTTCTCCGCCAGCCGTTTTCATAATGAACATATCCATTAATTTAGTCGGCAATAGGCGTTTTAGTGTTCCCATGATGTAAGTCGGTGTTGTCACATAGTAATGCGCCTGTGGACTTTTATTTTCTAGGGCATGAATGACTTTTTTAAGTACCGCTTCAGGCGGTAAGGTATACGGATCAACATTTCCTTCTTTGGCTAATCGTTTTAAAGTACGTTTATATCGATCTCGGTGTACACTTTCTTCCATATTAACGTTGTCTTTTAATGCCTGTAAAGCATTCGCGCGAAAGCGACTTTCAACAGGGCCGGGTTCTACCAGAGATACTTTTACATTGGTATCTGATAACTCTAACCGTAATGTATCCGCGAAGCCTTCAATTGCGTATTTACTCGCATTATAAGCGCCACGAAATGGCAAAGAGATTAAACCCAGCACAGAACTATTAAAAATGATTCGACCGCGATTATTGTGGCGCATTAAAACAATAAGGCGATTGTTAAGCTCCATCCAACCAAATACATTTGCTGCAAATTGCTTTTCTAAGGTTTCGCGCGTGAGATCTTCAATCGCGCCGGGTTGACCGTATGCGCCGTTATGAAATACGCCATAAAGATTAGTACCCACAAGCAGCATCAGCTCATTAGCTAAGTCTTGCACGCTTGTAGAATCGGCATAATCTAATTGCAAACATTTAAAACCTTCCGCAATTAATCTTGTCACATCTTCGGGCTTTCGTGCGGTTGCATAAACATTGTAGCCACGCTCCATTAAGCCTTTGGCAACGTGATAACCAATGCCACTTGAACAACCTGTTACTAATACTGTTTCCATATCTTACTTATCATTTTTAGTTGTGAGTATGGTAGCAGATAATTTCAGATAAATGAGGCTTGTATTTCTCTGAATAAGCACTATATTATCAAGTGCTAATATTTTTTATAACTGTATAAACTGGATACCTTAATGCCTATTTACGAATTTCAATGTCAATCTTGCGGAAACGAAATCGAAGTTATTCAAAAAATTAGTGATAATCCACTGACAGATTGTGAAGCTTGTGGAAAGCCTGACTTAAAAAAGATGGTTTCAGCAGCGGCTTTTCGTTTAAGTGGTTCCGGTTGGTATGAGACAGATTTTAAAGCGGGCAAAAAGAAAAACCTTACTGCTAAGAATGATAATGAGCCTAGCTCTACAAAATCAGATAAAAAACCTGACAAAAATACATCAAAAAAAGTAGAAAATAAAACCAAAGCAACTTCTTCCCCTGAGAAAAAAACAAAATAAAAACCCAATAAGAACTATAAAAGAACCATTATGCTTGCAAAACTAAGAAAATATATCATCACAGGTCTTCTAATCTGGATACCTTTAGGGATCACCATTTTAGTCATTAAATTACTTGTTGATTTAATGGACAAAACAATTTTATTCCTACCTCCTTCGTGGCGACCAGAAAATCTTGTCGGTTTTGATGTTCCTGGCCTTGGTATTATTGTCAGCTCTGTCATCATTTTTGTTACTGGTTTCTTTCTTACCAACTTTGCTGGAAGACGACTAATAAAATGGGGTGAAAATGTACTTGATAGAATTCCCCTTGTTCGCAGTATTTATTCATCCGTCAAACAAGTCACTGAAACAGTACTTTCATCTGAAGGTGATACCTTTAGTGCTGTCTACCTAATTGAATACCCACGTAAAGGCATTTGGACGTTATGCTTCAAAACTGGCAACTCTCCAAAGTTTATGGATGAAGCCGCTAATGAAGATTTAGTAACGGTATTTGTACCTACAACACCAAATCCAACTTCTGGTTTTATTCTATTCATCCCTATTAAAGACGTTAAAGTACTGGATATTGATGTAGAAGAAGCATTGAAACTCGTGATGTCTTTAGGCGTTGTTGCTCCAGCAGGAAAGACAATAACGGAAGATGATATTAATATTAGTAAGAGTATCGACGAAGTTGTCGAAGGTGCTGTTGATGATGCAGTAGGTGACATTGTAAAAATTGTTAAGAAAGATAACGATTAGTTTTGTTTATTTCAAACGCGCTTTAATTACATCCATCACCACATCAAAATCAAAACGCCGGACCTTATGCAATATTTCTTGATGGCGTAATAAGTCAGCTTTAAATATATTGATATTTTGGCGCGCCTTTTCAACCTCATCACTACTCATCTTGTGATGATCGCTACTCAACTTTTCAACAAATTGTAATAAAGCATCCAAACTATGAATAAAAAAGCCACGAATACTGTTCAGCTTTTTATTCTCTTTGTTTACAGGTGCCTGAGCATCTTTCCCGTCAAACTCTAATGCAAGTTCATCTAAAATATCTTTAGCGGTACTAACAATCGGCATAACGGATGATTCCCATTCTTTGGGTAAAGATGTCGTCGTGCTATAAATTTTGTCGTAATCACTAAAGCCTTTTTGAAGAATTTTAGGAAATCTTTTTTGTTGTCCTTTCTCCGTCCACTTTTGTTGCTGGTCACTTGCAATTTCAGCCCCTTTTTTCATGGTATAGCCAATGCCTTTCTTCACCTTTTTATAGACAAACCAAATAATAATGATTGAAAGCAATAAAAGTATGATTAAAACAAAGGGGAGAAGTGCTAGTCGTAACATAATATGAATTGTGTGGGCAAAAAGACCTAAATCAATTTGATTTTAGTAGGATGCAAGTATTAAAGCGCCAAAGATATAGAAAAACACCTTAAATATATACCACCCCCCCTGTTTTTCGATGATTTGTACGTACAAATCATCGAAAAACAGGGGGGGTGTGAATTCAACTCGCAAGTGCAATCCTATTTCCAGCAAAGAATACCTCATTAGGGGTTCTGCCCTTAAGACATTTCCTAGGTCTATTGTTTAACTTATCAATGATCCATTGAATGTAACCCTTAGAG